>Ga0207733_100238_pt1 | contig 49172 bp, 46 predicted proteins | sample A23P3SouthBayCA_FD_187735 | JGI IMG/M metagenome (GOLD analysis project Ga0207733, IMG submission 187735) | Aerobic enrichment media microbial communities from Eden Landing Ponds, California, USA - A23 P3 (SPAdes) | ecosystem: Environmental > Aquatic > Marine > Unclassified | place: Emeryville...
GACCAGACGGCCGTCTTCCTCACCGGCGGCGAACTCGTCGAGTACGACGACACCGACAAGATCTTCGAGAACCCCGAGAGCCAGCGCGTCGAGGACTACATCACCGGCAAGTTCGGGTAGTCGGCCCCGGTTTCCCCACTCGCTCGCGACCGCTGACCGGTACTGATACCTGTGTAGGTCCCCCATCGTCGCGCACAGTGACGACCTACGAAGCCGTCGTCTTCGACCACGACGGCGTCCTCGTCGAACTCACCGAGATGGATCTCCTCCGCCGCGCCGCCCGCGCGGCGTTCGCCGACCACGGCGTCGACGACCCGCCCGAGGCGCTCGTCGAACACGCCACCCGCGAGAACCTCGACGACCTCGCCAGGGTCGAGGACGACCTCGAGATCCCGCTCGCCGACTACTGGAACAGCCGCGAGGCCCACGCGACGCGCCACCAGTGCGACGCCGTCGCCGACGGGGCGAAACCCCTGTACGACGACGTGACCGCGCTGGCCGATCTCCCCCACCGGAAGGCCGTCGTCAGCAACAACCAGCACGACACGGTCCGATTCGTCGTCGACCACCACGGGCTGGCCGACCACTTCGAGCACGTCGCCGGCCGCGACCCGACGCTGGCGGGCGCTCGCCGGCGCAAGCCCGAGACGCACTACCTCGACGCCGCGCTCGACGAACTGGGCACCCGCGACGCCCTCTACGTCGGCGACTCCCCGAAAGACGTGGAAGTCGCCCACCGCGCCGGCGTCGACAGCGCCTTCCTCCGCCGGAGCCACCGCACCGACACCGTCCTCGACCGCGAGCCGACGTACGAGGTCGAGACCCTGACGGCGCTGGTCGAACGGCTCACCGACTGACGGCTCGTCCGTCCCCCGGCCGACGGATCGCACGTCTCTCCGTTCGGCCCACGGCCCGGCAATTCACGCGGATGGCACAACTTACATTGCTCGGCCGGTGGTCGTCGTAGGTATGCCACGCGAAGGATATCAGGAGAAACTCGACGCGCTGCGGGAGGACGTCCTCTACATGAGCGAGGTCGTCCTCGAACGCCTCCGGATGGGCCTCGACGCCCTGGAAACCAAAGACGAGGACCTCGCCTGGGAGGTCATCGAGGGCGACGACGAGGTCAACCAGCTCTACCTCGATCTGGAACAGGACTGCATCGACCTGCTCGCGCTCCAGCAGCCCGTCGCCTCCGATCTCCGGTTCATCGCCGCGTCGTTCAAGATCATCACCGACCTCGAACGCATCGCCGACCTCGCGACCAACCTCGGCGAGTACACCCACGAGGCCGAGCGCGATCTCTACCCCGACGTGGACATCCAGGAGATCGGGACGCTCGTCATCGAGATGGTCGAGGCCGCGATGGACGCCTACGACGACGAGGACCCCGACGCCTGTCTCGCCATCGCCGAACAGGACGACACCATCGACGAGCGCTGTGAGTCCGCCTCCGGGACCATCGTCCGCGACCTCATCGAACGCGAGGTCGACGACGAGACCGGCGAGGAGGAGATCGAACAGCTCATGGCCGACGTGTCCCGCCTGCTGCTGACGGTCCGGGACCTCGAACGCGTCGGCGACCACGCCGTCAACATCGCCGCCCGCACCCTCTACATGGTCGAGAACTCCGACGAACTGATCTACTAAGAGTCGGCTTCTTCCTGGGGAATTTCCATTTGTATAGATGTGACAAGTATCAGATTACTGTGTGCAAATTGGCTCCCAAGTTATATGAGTCAGTAAGTATTAACGCGTTTCGGGTCGCTCGGCACGCAAATCCTCTAAGGAGTGCTAGCTTAGCAAATATTCATCACTCATAAATACAATATTAATAATTCTACACAGGGATATTTGATGCTAATTCCTTCGCAACAGGCGCCAAAGCCTTAGCAGCAGATGATATCTTTCCAGATGCCTGTAACCATGACGACACATCGTTCAGCCAGCTCCGAAGCTCTTTGGCAGAATTAACTTCCTTTGGTGGTTTAGGTGCATCTGAGTTTGCGATTCCATCTTTGAGATTCGAATCCAATAATTCAACAAAATTATCAAAATCATTTGCAATGGAAACTGCTTCTGATCTTGAGACTGATTCCGAAATAGCGGTGGTGTTTATAGATACATCGACACCAGATACATCTGATATTATTTTTTCTGCTTGTTTTCTCTTTTCTCTCTCATTCTCATATTTTTCCTGGTATTCATTGACTGTTTCCGAAGCCTTCTTAAGTTGTTCGTCCTTCTCACTTAATTCTTCAAACACTTCCAGGAATTCTTCTTCCGTAGTAGCTTTTTGAAATTTGTTCTCTGCTTCTCCGCCCTCTCCTCTTTTGAGAGATCTTTCAATCTCTTCGTCAAATCCAATTGTTTGCAAATACTCAATTATCTTTTCATCATCTGCCTCCTCTAAACCTGCTTTTGGCGCCATAAGCTCCACGAATTCATCGATGTCTTTTATTTCGATACTTTGATCAAAATTCACGGTCGTATTAAGGATAGTTCCACCAAGATCAATATCATCACTATCTTCATAAGAAACAGTAGTGAATGTTAGTATATAATTGAGCCACTGCCTTGGTTGGACAATCATATGATCTTCCCAAAATTTTGGTTTCCCCATCTCATTCATTTCGCTGACTAAGTTATCTAGAGTCATGACAATTGGTGTGGGTATCCCTCCACTCTTGTCTGAGTCTTTCCGGATTGAGAATGCTTTAGAAATCAGCCTTGCGTCATGGTCTATGTTCTTGTCAGCCCTGCTAATATTTTTATTTTCCCCTCTAGACCTATCTAATGATCTGATCTGGCTATCGATCATTGAATATACCCCCTCGTCAATATCAAGATTCTCTTCGTACTCTTGGATCTCATACAATTCTAGATAATCTTTCCAGTTAAGTAGATCTGCTTTATAACCACTCCAATTCCTTTCGTCTTGTCTATACCAATCTTCGACAAATTGGCTCCTGATCACTTCCTCATTTGGTGGTCGACCCCCATAGCCTTCCATCTCACTAATTGATCCTTGAATGAAATTTTGCATCTCACTCCTTGTTCTGGGAAGATAATATAAATTGTATTCTTTTTCTCTCGATAATTCTGCGAGTTCAGTAGCTACAGGATTGCGGTTGTCTGTGTCACAAAGTAAAGCTACCAAAATAGTTGTATCTAGAAATATGGTTATTTCTTCATCACCTAATCCAGATAAATCTAATTCATTCTCTCTTTCTAATAGCTCTAAGTTGATGAGTCCGATATATACGCACTCAGTCAATTGTTTTAATGTGTTCGTAGGATCCTCCAAATAATCCTGAAATGCATTTCTAAAAATACCCTCATTATTTATATTATTATTTATAATTAATTCATCTATTACTCCTTTCGTGTTATACTCATAAAGCGGATCTTGGCTGATTTCTTCAATAGATTTATTTGAGTTCGATATACTATCAAACATATCTTCAAAGAACTTATAAAAAACAGTTTCTACGTCAGAATCAATTCTGTGCTTATCAAACTCGGAGTCCCGAGCATCCAGAAGTTCCTGAAATTCCGCCCACGCTTCATTCAACAGCTTCTCATAATCGGTCTTCCTCCGCTTATCTTCTACCGTATATGTCTTCCCAGCTAATTCATCCGGGTTAGATATGAATTCAATATCTTCAAGGGCCGTAATAACCTCTGTCTCATTTATATTGATCCCATGTACGTCTTTCGCCTTTTTCACTATGAGAGATGGTTTAAATTCGGTTGAAGAAAGATCTTCAATTATGATCGCCTCCACCAAATTTCTGCGCACACCTTCTCTTTGATCATCAATTCTTCCTGTCACCATAGAGGCTGCCTTGTGCAGTTCGTTGCTACTCATCGGTCAATTAATTACTCTCACACACACTTAATAATTGATTAGTGCATATCTTGATGATGAATATATGGCCAAATATGATTTAGTATTTTGAAGCCCACAGCACCTATAAAGGGCAGGTCAATCCATCAAACTTATCACCGCGATTCGCCGCTCACGAGTCCGTCGTCGGTGATCTTGAACTGCGCCTTCTCGCCGGCGGCCTTCGCGCGGTGCTTCTCCAGGGTCGCCCGGCGGTTCCCGCCCCGAAACCGATCCACGCGGAGGATGGTGGCCGACCAGTGGTTGAGCGTGTGGCCGCCGAGCGCGCGGGCCTGCTCGGAGTCGATGTCGGTGTACACCTGGTTGGTAAAGGCGACGGCGATGTCGTGTTTCCGGGCCAGCGAGAGCAGGTGCGCTAACTGTCGCCCCACCGCACGCAGCGCCTCGCCCTCCTCCTGCTCGGTGCGCTGGAGGCGGTAGAAGCCGGTGGCGCTGTCGACGGCGACGAAGTCGACGATGTCGACGAACTCCTCGGCGTCGCGGACGGCCTCCTCCTGCTCCTCGAAGGTGTAAGCCTCGGTGACGATGAGTCGGGAGGCCACGTCCTCGGCGTCGCGGCCGCCGGCGCCCGCGAGTTGCTCCATGCGGTCGACCGAGAGGCCCTCGGTGTCGACGACGAGCGCGGAGTCGCCGGTGGCGGCCAGCTCCGTCGCGGCCGAGAGAACGATGTTCGTCTTGCCGGCGGCCGGCGGGCCGTAGACCTGCGTGACCGCGCCGCGCTCGAACCCGCCACCCAGCAGGTCGTCGATGGCCTCGCAACCGGTCGGGATACGCTCGCTCACGGCCGGAGGTTGGCCGCCACCCGACAAAAACGCTCGTACTCGGGCGCGCCGGTCGCGACCCAGCCGCTTCGGCGGCGTCGGCTTCGGGCCGAGAGAGGTCCCGTGGCTTTATCGCGCCACCCGGCGAGAGGGGGCGATATGAACCCGCTCGCGGACAACCCGCTGCGGACCCGCTCGGAGTTCCGGGACGCCGTCGTCGACCTCTACGAACCGCTGCGACCCCACTTCAGCCCCGGACGGGCGCGGGTAGCCCCCGACCCGCGCGGGGCCGCCCAATCGGAGACCGAAGCGGAGATGGAAGGATTCGCCCGGCCGCTGTGGGGGCTCGCGGCCCTCGAAGCCGGCGGCGGCGAGTTCGGCGACTGGGAGCGCTACCGCACCGGCCTCGCCAACGGGACCGACCCCGACCACCCGGAGTACTGGGGACCCGCCGGCGACCGCTCCCAGAAGCACGTCGAACTCGCACCGATCGGGTTCGCGCTCGCGCTCGCAGGCGACCGACTCTGGGACCCGCTCGACGACGAGGCGCGTTCGAACGTGACCCGATACCTCCGGCAGGTCGAAGAGGCGGCCCTGTACGACTGCAACTGGCTGTACTGGCGGGTGCTGGTCGCGCTCGGGCTCCGGGCGGTCGGGGCTGACCACGACCCCGCGGGCGCCGAGGCGGCGATGGACCGCCTGGAGTCGTTCTATCTGAGCGACGGCTGGTACGCCGACGGTCCGGACGGGTGTCGCGACCACTACGTCGCCTGGGAGCTACACGCCGACGGACTGCTGTACGCGGCGCTCGCCGCCGACGCCGACCCCGAGCGCGCCGCGCGCCTGCGCGACCGGGCCCGCGAGTTCGCTCCGGCGTACCGCCACTGGTTCGCCGACGAGGGACAGGGGCTGCCCATGGGCCGGAGCCTCACCTACCGGTTCGCACAGGCCTCGTTCTGGGGTGCGCTCGCGTTCGCCGGCGTCGAAGCGCTCCCCTGGGGAGAGATACGCGGCCTCTGGGCGCGAAATATCCGCTGGTGGGCGCGACAGCCGATATTCACCGGCGACGGCGTGCTCTCGGTCGGCTACCGCTACCCGACGCTCAAGACGAGCGAGCCGTACAACTCGCCCGGGTCGCCCTACTGGGGCATGAAAGCGTTCCTGCCGCTGGCGCTTCCCGCGGATCACCCCTTCTGGCGGGCCGAGGAGGAGCCGTTCGGCGACGCGCCGACCGAGACGGTCCAGCCGGGCGCGAACGTGGTGGTCTGTCGCGACCGCGACGCGGGCCACCACTACGCGCTGACGGCCGGCCAGGACAGCCACTACGCCGAGAAGTACGGGAAGTTCGCCTACTCGACCGACTTCGGGTTCTCCGTGCGGAGCCGCGCCGCGGGACTGGCCGGCGCCGGCGTCGACAGCGCGCTCGCGCTGAGCGAGGACGGTCGCTCGTATCGGGTCCGATCCGACATCTCCCGGACGGAGGTGGACGGCGACACCCTCTACAGCCGGTGGCACCCCTGGGACGACGTGACCGTCGACACGTGGATCGCCCCGGCCACCCCGTGGCACGTCCGCGTCCACCGGATCGACACCGACCGCGCCCTCCGAAGCGCCGAGGGCGGTTTCCCGATAGACCGCAGCGGCGAGGACGCCGAGGGCGCCGTCGAGCGCGAGACCGGCGATGGAAGCGCGGTCGTCCGCTACCCCGGGGGTGTCAGCGGCGTCCGGGGGCTCCGAGACCGTCGGACCGGTGAGGTGGTCCACCAGGACCCGAACACGAACGTCGTCGCGGCACGGACGGTCGTGCCGACGGTGACGGCCGACCACGACCCGGGGACGGAGTGGCTGGTCACCGCCGCCACGGCGGCGACGACCGACGGCGACGCCGCGTGGGAACGCTCGCCGGAACTCGAATGGCCGGGAGGCGTTCCGATCCTCGCGGACGCCGACGGCGACCCCGTCCTCCGCTGTGACGCCGACGCACCGGGTCCGCTCGACGAAGTCACCTTCTGAGCCGCGGCGGTCTGCCGGGGTTCCCGGCCGGCAGGTCCGGGCCGCTCCCGGGCGAACCACTCGAACACTTAGGTGGGCGGGCCGCCAACTCCGGCTGTGATAGTCGTCGCGACGGCGGACTTCGAGGTCTACCACGGCGTGGTCAACGAGCTACGCGACCGCGGCGTGACGTTCACGACGATCGAACTCGACGACGCGCTGCCCGAGCGGGCGACGGTCGTCGTCACCGCCGCCGGCGAGGAGCCGTCCAACCCCGACGACGTGCCGGTCGTCCGCGCCGACCCGGACGACCCGCGCCGCGCCGTCGACGAGGTGCTCGCCGTCCTCCGCGGCGGCAGCGGCCGCACCGTCGTCGGCGTCGACCCCGGTGAACGCCCGGGCGTCGCCGTGCTCTCGGGCGACATGGTCGTCGCCACGTTCCACGTCCCGCTGGCCGACGCCGCCGACGTCGTCCGCGAGGAAGTCGAGGACGCCGTCGACCCGCTGGTCCGGGTCGGCGACGGCGCCCGCCTCCAGGGCGCGAAGATCATCGACGACCTCGAAGACGTGCCCGTCGAACTCGTCGACGAGACGGGGACGACTCCCTATCTCGGCACCGGCGCCCGCGGCATGGGCGACGTGCTCGCCGCGGTCAACATCGCCCGTCTGGAGGGAGAGCGCGTCGACTCCCGCACCATCGAACCGACCGCCGGTGAACTCCAGCGGATCAAAGAGCGCTCCCGCGAGGCCGGCGAGGCCAACCGCGCCATCGACGAGGACCTGGCTCGCAGGGTCGCGCTCGGCGAACTGACGATGGAGGAGGCGCTGGCCGAACACCGCGACGGGGAGTGACCGGTCCCGAGCCGGCCCGGTTCACTCCGACGCGCCGGCACCGGTCTGCGAGCGCAGGCCGGACCCGACCGCCGACGGCTCGAAGTCGACCAGCGAGTCGAACCGCTCGGAGGAAAGCGACAGGTCCGGCGCCACGTCCATCTCGTCGGGGATGGAGTCGCGCTCGATGGGGTCGGGGTCGTACCCGAGCGCGCGCATCGCCTCGCAGTGGAAGTCGTAGACGCTGATCCGCGGCGTCGGGACGTGGACGGCGCCGGTCGCGTCGCCGTCGACCAGCGCCGCGACCGCCTCGGCCGCCTCCGTGACGAGCACCGGGCTCTTGTACATGTCCGTGAAGTAGGCGACCGACTCCCCGCGGTCGAGGTGGTCGCGCGTCCGAGCGAGGCGGTGGTCGAGCCGGCCGGTCGAGAAGCCGAACAGGTAGCTCGTCCGCAGTACCGCCGCGTCGTCGCAGTGGGCGCCGACGGCGTCCTCGAAGGCGACGAGCCGCCGACCGTAGTCGCCTCGGGGCGAGCGCCCGTCCGACTCGCCGTAGGGGGCGTCCCGGCCGTCGAACACCGAGGCGCTGGAGACGTAGACGAGCCGCGCGTCCCCGCAGCCGGTGGCGAACCGATCGGCTCGCTCGGCGAACGCCGCGTCGACACCGGACGCGCCCGTGTCGCGGTCGCCCCCGTACTCCACCGCGGCCGCGAAGACGACCACGTCCACGTCGTGCTGTTCCACCAGTTCGCCCACGTCGTCGGTCCAGAAGTCGAACTGCACCTCCGCGCTCGGTCCCGGCTCCGAGCAGTAGGTCCCGAGGACGCGGCGGTCGGACCGGTCGTCGCGCTCCCGGAGCCGCCAGGTGACCGACCGACCGAGGAAGCCGCTGGCGCCGACGACGAGGACCGTCTCGGTCATTCTCGCGCGACCGCCTCCGCGCGGCGAGCGACCTCCCGAACCGGGAGACCTGTCTTCCGCGCCACCGCCGCGGCGTCGTCGTACTCGGCGCTCACGTCGAACACCGTCCCCCCGTCGTCCGCTCCGACCTTGACCGCGACCTCGTGGGTCTCGCCGTCGACCTCGACTTCGACCGACCGGACCTCGCGGTCGGCGATCCAGCGGTGTCCGGCGCCGTGTTCGCGGACGCCCAGGGTCCCGGTCTCCTCGGCGAGCCGGCGGGCGACGCGTTCGGCGTCTTCCGGTTTGACGACGACCTTGACGAGGTGGCCCGGGCGGGACTTCTTCATCGTCGCCGGGAGGATCGACACGTCCCGAGCGCCCGCGTCGGCGAGCGACTCCTGGAGACCGCCCAGCACCTCCGGGCTCGCGTCGTCGAGGTTCGTCTCCAGGACCGTGATGGCGTCCCGCGAGAGGCCGCCCCGGGACTCGCCGACGATGCCCCGCAGGACGTTCGGATAGTCGTCGAAGTCGTAGCCGCCGGCGCCGTAGCCGGAGGCCGACACGTCCAGGTCCGGCAGCGCGTCGACGCCGTCGGCGAAGTGGGCCAGCAGCGCCGCGCCCGTGGGCGTCACCAACTCGCTGTCGACCGGACCGCCCGTCAGCGACCAGTCCGCGCGCTCGGCGAGTTCGACGACCGCTGGCGCCGGGACCGGGTAGGTGCCGTGGCTCATCGACACCTCGCCGCCCCCGGCCGAAAGCGGCGTCGTCACCACGCGCTCGACGCCGAGGTCGTCCAGCAGCAGCGCGACGCCGACCACGTCGGCGATGGCGTCGTCGGCGCCCACCTCGTGAAAGTGCGTCCCGTCGATGTCGGTGCCGTGGACGCTCGCTTCGGCCTCGCCGAGCAGCTCGAAGACCGCGAGGGCGTCCGACTCGACCCCGCCCGGCAGGTCCATCGATGCGACGAGTTCGACGACCTCCGCGTACGTTCGGTTCGGCCCGGCACCTTCCGCGTGGTCGCCGTGGTCGTGGCTGTGATCTGCGTGGTCGTGGTCGCCGTGGTCGTGACTGTGGTCTGCGTGGTCGTGGCCGCCGTCCCCGTGGTCGTGAGCGTGTCCCTCGTGACCGTCGCCACCCTCGCTCTCGCCGTCCCGGTTCGCCCCGGTGTGGCGCACGTCGACGGCGGTAGCGGCGATACCGTTCTCGACGACCGACCGGGCCTCGTAGCGGACGGGCAACGCCTCCTCGACCGGGTCCAGCACCGCCGGGTCGGCGCCGGCCGCCACGAGCGCGCCCAGGATCATGTCGCCGCTGGCACCCATCCGACCGTCGAACGCGAGGGTTCGCATGTACGAGTACACGCGCACGGCGGCGGGAAAAACAGTCCGGTCACTGCGGGACCCGAACGCGATCGACGGAGCGAGGTGGCCGCCGCGGCCCGCGTGCAGCACTCGGACCGGAGGCGTCGAGATCGCCCGATCGCGAGCGACTCGTCTGGCGGAGAGCTGACCGGTGAACGAGTGTCGCTCGACCGAGGGAACCGCCGGAGGCAAAAAGCATATCCGCGGGGGTACCCGAGTGAGACACACTCCCACTCCACTATGAACGAAGTGCAACTAGAAGTGGCGAAAGCGTACCCGAACGACTCGGGGCGCGGCATCGCCCGGCTGGATCCCGACACGCTCCTCCACCTCAAGCTCTCTCCCGGCGACATCATCGAGATCGAGGGCAGCGAGGTGACCGCGGCGAAGGTCTGGCGCGCGGACCGCCAGGACTGGAACACCGACACCGTCCGCATCGACGGCTTCACGCGTCAGAACGCCGACGTGGGGATCGGCGAGCGCGTCGAGATCCGAAAGGCCGACGCCGAGAAGGCCGACAAGCTCGTCCTCGCGCCGCCCGAGGAGGCGTCGGTCCAGTTCGGCTCCGACGCCGCGGGCATGGTCAAACGACAGATCTTGAAGCGGCCGGTCGTCGAGCGCGACATCGTCCCGGTGATGTCCTCGACGAACCACCCGTTCATGCGCTCGCCCGGTCAGGCGATCCCCCTGATCGCCGTCGAGACCGAACCGGAGGGCGTCTGTCTCATCACCGAGGACACCGAGGTCGAACTCCGCGAGGAACCCATCTCCGGCTTCGAGAAGACCGGCGGCGGGATCACCTACGAGGACATCGGCGGCCTCCAGAACGAGATCCAGCGCGTCCGGGAGATGGTCGAGCTCCCGATGAAACACCCCCAGATCTTCAAGAAACTGGGCATCGAGCCGCCCCAGGGGGTCCTGCTGCACGGCCCGCCGGGCACGGGGAAGACCCTGCTGGCGAAGGCCGTCGCCAACGAGACGTCGGCGAGTTTCTTCTCTATCGCGGGCCCGGAGATCATCTCGAAGTACTACGGGGAATCGGAACAGCAGTTACGGGAGATCTTCGAGGACGCCAGCGAGGAGGCCCCCTCTATCATCTTCATCGACGAACTCGACTCCATCGCGCCCAAGCGCGAGGACGTGACCGGCGAGGTCGAGCGCCGCGTCGTCGCGCAGCTGCTGACGATGATGGACGGGCTCGAATCGCGGGGCCAGGTCATCGTCATCGCCGCCACCAACCGCGTGGATTCCGTCGATCCCGCGCTGCGACGCCCGGGTCGGTTCGACCGGGAGATCGAGATCGGCGTCCCCGACGAGGTCGGCCGCGAGGAGATCCTCCAGATCCACACCCGCGGCATGCCGCTGTCGGACGACGTGACGCTCGGTCGCCTCGCCGACGAGACCCACGGCTTCGTCGGCGCCGACATCGAGAGCCTCACGAAGGAGGCCGCGATGAAGGCGCTGCGCAGGTACCTCCCGGAGATCGACCTGGACGAGGAGGACATCCCGCCGAGTCTCATCGACCGGATGATCATCAAACGCGAGGACTTCCGCGGCGCCCTCAACGAGGTGAGTCCGAGCGCCATGCGGGAGGTCCTCGTCGAGTTGCCGAAGGTCTCCTGGGACGACGTGGGCGGCCTCGAAGAGGCCAAAGGGAAGGTCCAGGAGTCCGTCGAGTGGCCGCTGAACAAACCCGAGAAGTTCCGGCGGATGGGCATCGACCCGCCGAGCGGGGTCCTGCTGTACGGCCCGCCCGGCACCGGCAAGACGCTGATGGCCAAGGCCGTCGCCAACGAGACCGACGCCAACTTCATCAGCGTGCGCGGCCCGCAGCTCCTCTCGAAGTGGGTCGGCGAGTCGGAGAAGGCCATCCGTCAGACCTTCAGGAAAGCGAAGCAGGTCGCCCCGACGGTGATCTTCTTCGACGAGCTGGACTCGCTGGCGCCCGGCCGCGGCGGCGACGTGGGCAGTAACGTCTCCGAGCGCGTCGTCAACCAGCTCCTGACGGAACTCGACGGGCTGGAGGACATGGAGGACGTGATGGTCATCGGCGCGACCAACCGCCCCGACATGATCGACCCCGCGCTCATCCGCTCCGGCCGGTTCGACCGCCTGGTGATGATCGGCGAACCCGACATCGAGGGTCGCGAACAGATCCTCCGCATCCACACGGAGGACCAGCCGCTCTCGCCCGACGTGAGCCTGCGCGAACTCGCGGAGGTCACCGAGGGCTTCGTCGGCTCGGACCTCGAATCCATCGGCCGCGAGGCCGCCATCGAGGCGCTGCGCGAGGACGACGACGCCGAAGTCGTCGACATGCGCCACTTCCGCCAGGCCATGGACAACGTCCGCCCGACCATCACCGACGACATCCGCGACTACTACGAGCAGATGGAAGAGGAGTTCAAGAGCGGCGGCCAGAGCCGGCAGGGCCCCCGCTCGGGCGGCCGCATCGGGTTCCAGTAGGTTAACCCACTTTTCTCGCTCAGCTGTCCTCGCTCGCTTCGCTCGCTCACGTCCGGTGTCCGCACGAGTGAGCACCGCGAACGACTGCGGGCTTGGCAGAGCTTCGCTCTGAGAGTGAAACGCTTCGCTTCGCTCGGCGTACGCTATCTACAGCGTATCGTGGGCGAGTTAGTTCCCCTCGAGCCAGTTCGGTGCCCTGGGGATCTCCTGTGGGGAGTTGTAGTGGAGCTGCTCCAGACAGTCCGTGATGAACGTCACGATATCTCGGCCCGCTTCCGGTTCGAGGGTGATCACCGTTCCCAGTTCGTCACCCTGCGTGAAATGGAACAGTATCGCGTCGTCGTAGAAGTTCACCGTACAGTGGTTCGTCCCGAGGTCGAACGGCTCTTCGACAGCTTGACTCTGATTCTCCTGTCGATAGTACTCGATCAGATCCTGCATCTTCTCGGGCGGATACAGCGCGTCGATGTCGTCTCGCATGTACAGTGAGACGTACTCGTCTCCGGAGTAGTGAATCGCGCCGCGCAAGTATTCGCCCGCTTGCTCTTCGAGAAAATTCACGAGACGGGCCGCAGATTCTTCCGGCATATCTCACCAGACGCCGTCGGCGAATATCACTATTCGGGGATCGAAGTCCCCGGGGAGTCGTTCGATACGCGACCCCTCCGAACAGTCAGGGCGTCCCGACAGCGTCCTCGTGTTGGACACGGTGTCCCGCAGTCACCCAAACGATACGTGACAGCGCGCGGTCTCGTCGACACAGAATGACCGACGTGGTGATGCTCAAACAGCGGGTGCAGGAGGACAAAGTCGACCGGCTGAAAACGTGGATGGCCGAGGTCCGCGACCGTCGAGACGAGGCCGAGGAGACGCTGCGCGACGAGGGGATGCAGACGGAGTCGGCGTTTCTCGAACACACGGACGACGGCCCGTATCTGGTCTACTACATGGAGGCCGAGGACATCGACCGGGTCTGGGAGCAGTACGAGGACTCCGACCACGAGATAGACGAGGAACACAAGCAGGTCATGGCGGAAGTGTTAGCGGACGGTCGCGACGTGGCGAAGTACGAACGCCTCTATCACCTCACGAACCCCGAGCGCTGACCGGCTGGCATTTAAGTTATTCTCGTCACAACGGCACGTAGTAAGAGGAGTTCTGGGGGGATTCCCGTCGTCCAGCCGACGGTCCGTCCACGGTCGATCGGACCGGCGCGGCGGGCTTGCCCCGGTGTTCTTTAAGTCACTCTCGTCACAAGGGACTGTAGTAAGAGGAGTTCTGCCGAGTCTCACATCGCCCAGTGGAGCCTCCGTCACCGACCGGCCCCTGATGGTTCGGATCTCGTACCTTCGAGCCGTTCTTTAAGTGGTTCTCGTCACAACGGTATATAGTAAGCGGAAGCGTTCGATTCTCTCCGCACTCCGCGACCGTCCAGCCGGAGGTTTCTATAGTCGCGAGGGCGAAGGCCGACGAGATGAACGGGGGACGCGACGCGGCCGACTACGGACTGCGGTCCGAGAGCGAGCCGGTCGACCCGCGCGCGGAGCGCGACGTGAGCACGCGGCCGGGCGACGGGTCGCTCGGACGAGTCGAGGCGGTCAAAGACGAGGCCTTCCGGCGGTGGGACGTGACGACGCCGAGCGCGACGCTCATCGGGCGGCCCGAGAATCCCGACGAGGACGTGAGCGAGAACCTCCGGCGGCTGCACGACGAGCAGCACCCGGCGATGGCGGGCCACGCCGAGCGGATGCACCGGCTGGAGAAGGCCCGTATCACCCACGCCTTCTGCAACCGGCTGTCGCTGACGCCGTGGGAGCGCGACCGGGCGCTGGGCGTCATGACCGACCTCGACCTGACCGTCTTCGGCAGCCAGCGGGCCATCCAGAAGGTCGCACTGGTCGTGATCCAGCACGTCGTCGACGACGAGCGCCAGCGCATCCTCGGACTGCGCGACCAGGAGTGGATCGCCGAGCAACCCCCCGAATCGCTGGCCGACCTCCACGAGCGGTTCGACTCGATCAAGGAGGACCCCCGCTACCGGACGCTGCTGGACCTGGTCGGGCTCGACGTGACGAGCGTCAACCGGCTGGGGCGGACGCTCCGGGAGCAACTGGACGAGCAGGACCTTCGCGGGGCGGTCTTCGGGCGCAATCCCCATCGAGACCCGAGCCTGCCGCAGATCCGCGACCGCGACCCCACCGAAGTGCCGCGGTCGGACGACGCCGCCGAGTGACCGATCGACGCCCGAGCCACCCCGACGGTTCGGGTCACCCGTTCGACCCGGCGGTCGCCCCCATCAGGTTCTTCCCGCTCGGCGTCCAATCGGTAGCTACGGTATCACATGACAACGACCATCGAGATCGACGACGACCTTGCCGAGCGCATGGAGGGCCACCTCGAAGACGACGAATCGCTGGCGGAGCTGGTCGAGGAGCTCGTCAACGTGTACGAGACGGAGGGCGCGTTCCTCCAAGAAGGCTACTCGGAGTAGCGTCGTCGGTCGACCGAGAAGCGGGGGGACCGTGCGTTCACAGCGAGGTGCGCGGCCCGACGGTCGCGTCGGCCCGCCGTCGCGGTCGGTGTCGCGGACGGTGCTACAGTTCGCCGAGCTTGCGGAGCAGCTGGCCGCGGTACTCCTCGTCGGCCTGCACGTCCTTGAGTTCGAGGACGTTGCGTTCGAGCTTGTCGAGGGCGACGCCGAACGCGGAGTCGGCGCCGTAGCCCTCGCCGGAGCCGGCGGCCTGGCCCTTGTTGGTGCGCAGGCGGATCTGCGCGCGGATCAGGGGCGTGCCGCGGAGCTTCTCCTTGTGTTCGTGGAAGCGGACGTGACAGTGCTGGACCTGCATGTCCTGGTACTTGTCGGCGACGCGCTCGATGCGCTGGCGGATGTCCTCGCGGCTGATCGTGTCGAGGAGCTTGATGTTCGTGATCTGCACGTCCATGTGCTCCTCCTCGGTGAACGTCAGCGCGCGGAGCACGTCGGTCTTGGTGAGGATGCCCTCGACGACGCCGTCGTCGCCGTCGGGCGTGACCACCAGCCCGGCGTAGTCGTTGTCGAGCATGCGCTGGACGGCGTCGCGGACGGACTCGTCGAGGGTCGTCGTGGCGACCGGGCTGGACATCTCGTCGTAGACGGGCAGATCGAGCATCCGGTCGATGTCGCCGGCGCGCTCGCCGCGGGTGGCCTTGTCCATGTCGCGGACGACGATGTCGACGATGTCGTGTCGGGTGACCATCCCGGAGAGCCTGTCGTCCTCGCCGAGCACGGGGAGCCGGGAGATCCCGTGTTCGCGGAGGAGGTTGATCGCCTGGCCGACGTTGGTGTCCTCGGTGACGGTGACGACCTCGTCCGTGTAGATGTCCGCGACGGAGAGGGCGTCGAGGTTCTCGAGGACCGCCTCGAGGATCGCGTCTTCGGTGACGATCCCCCAGAGACGGTCGGCCTCGAAGACGGGGGCGACCTTGGTACCGCCCTCGACGAGGACGCGGGCGACCTCGCGCACGTCGTCGGTGCGCTCGACCTTGGGGGCCGGCTGCATCATCGCGCTCGCCTTCGTGTTGTCTTCGATGTGAGACTGCACCAACTGCTTCTGCGTGACGATCCCAGCGTACTCGCCGTCGTCGGTGACGATCAGGCCCTTGGGGTTCTCTCGCTCGAACTTCGACCGGACTTTGCCCAGGCGCTCGTCCACGTCGACCGCGACGTACTCGCTGGTGGCAATATCAGCAATATCCATCTGAATCTCCCATCCCGAGAGTTCGACGCCGACACTATTCAAACTTGGCGAACACTCCCACGAACCGACAACGCCGCACCCGACCCGCCATCGTCGAGTCCCCCACCGATTCAACCTCCTCCTTCCCACCCGCGACCCCGCCGTTCAGAGAGTCCCTTCCGCCCGGTACGTCGCTGCTACTCCCGCGAGTCTCCCTCTGTCGCGTCGGACCGCCGTCTCCGGCCGTCTCCCCGTCGTGTCCGATCGGTGCCCGATCGCGCTTTGTTCGACGATAGTCGAATAATACTACGACTTTAATCGAATCCATCTGTTCGCCGGAACATCGAAAGGAGACCGGAACGGAAATTAACGTTCGTTCATCGTTCGGGGCGTATTGCCGGCATGACAAACACAAACATAGGTAAATCGGGAAAAACAGCAGAAGTTTTTTCATCTCCCCGCTCGCTGGGTAGCATACGATGACGGGGACACAGCCGCGGATCGAACTCTACGTCCGGTCGCTGCTCCCGGACGGTGCCCACAACCGACAGGAGGCGGTCATCGACCGTCTCGAACGCCTCGACGACGAGGGCGAGATCGAGGGGTTCTCGGTCATCGTCTGGGGCAAGCAGATCGCCCGCGACTCCTCGGGCGCCCGCACGGAAGAAGGCGAGTACATCCTCAATCGCGTCGCGGAGTTCAAGCAGTGGGCGCTGTCGAACAACGTCTCGCTGGAGTCGTTCTACCAGAAACACGACGTCGCCAACGACGCGACCGACGAGCCCTACTCGGCGATCGTCCTCCCGGTGATGGGCCTGGCCGAGTACGAAGGTGAGGAGTTGCGCCACGTCGCCCCCTGCACCGCGGGCGACGAGGTCCACACCATCATGGACCGCCTCGACCGCCTCGAACGCGGTGAACCCGCCGCCGTCCAGAGCTCCGGCGACGTATCTATCCTCTCCGACTGACTCGCTTCCCCGTCACTCTCGCGTTCGTTCCCGTCCAGCGACGGCGATGGCTCCGCCGCCCGCCCGCTCGTGGCCCGACAGCTCGCAGCACCCTTGCGAGCGCAGGGATGCGGTACTTCGGTCCGACGCCCCATCTACCGAGAGCAATGGCAACTCTCAACGCGGATTCGCTGAACAAAGTCGGTATCGTCTCGACACTCGTCGACGCCGCGCTGGCGTTCGCGCGCGGCCGCCCCAGGAGCGGCGCCCTCCTGGTCGCCGCCGCGGCCCTCTCCTCGAAGGTGCCCGGGCTCGGCACGCTCACGTCGATCGCGCTCCGGATCGCCCGCCGACTCCGGTAACGCGGTTCCCCTCGCCCTTCGACGGTCAGCGGACGAACAGTCAGCAGACGAACGCGGTCGCGTAGACGCTCCCGTCCGGGCCGGCGTGTGCGTCGATTCCCACCAGGTCGCTCTCGGCGTCCGAGAGGCCGCCGGCCTCCGCGGTGTAGCCGTCGACCAGCGCTCCGGCCAGCGCCTCGGGCGAGTCGAGCGCCGCGGCGCCCTCGTCGAACGACCGGGTGAACGGCGTGATCCGCTCGACCCCGTCGCCGCAGGTGCCGTCGAGGGCTCGCCCCAGCCGCTCGCCGCTCGGTATCGATCCGGTCCCCGCGACCTCGCTCACCCATCCCTGGTTGTACAGCCGGGCCGCATCGTCCACGTTCTCGTCTCTATCGTATTCGGACAGCCCCGCCTCGGCCCGCCGGTCGTTCAACGCCGCGACGAACGCCGTCTCCGTCTCGCCGAGGTTCACGCCGCGATACTCTTGGGCGCTGCCCGGCACGCTGTCCATCCCCGGGAGCGTGATAACCCCCAGCAACGCGAGGACGAGGACGGTGCCGGCGACCAGCGCGAACGCCAGTCCGACGACGTAGCGGGCGTCCAGCAGGTCGTAGTAGGACGTGCCGCTCAACTCCTCGTCGTAGTCGGACTCGTCGGGGATCTGCCGCTCCAGCTCGGCGTTTCCACAGCGGCTGCACGGCGGCGAGTTCTTCTGGTGGACCCGCCCGCACTCCGGGCAGACCCACACCGGCTCGCGCTCGTGGTCGGGGTCCTCGGGCGCGACCGGGACGACCGCCTTCTCGAACTTGTGGTGACCGCAGTTGTCACACGGCGGGTCGTTCCGGTCGTGGGGCTTGTCGCACCACGCGCAGCGCCACTTGGCCGACCCCTCCGTACCGCTCCCGGCCGCGTCGCCGTCGCCCCCGCTATCACCGCCGCTCATCTTACAGGCGCACGGGCACGTCGCGGTCGTCCAGAGAGCGCTTGACCTCGTCGATCGAGTACTCGTCGAAGTGGAAGATCGACGCCGCCAGCGCCGCGTCAGCGCCGGCGTCGGTGAACACCTCGTACATGTCTTCGGGGCCGCCACAGCCCGAGGAGGCGATGACGGGCGTCGAGACGGCGTCGCAGACCGCTTCCGTCAGCGGGATGTCGTAGCCGTCTTTCGTCCCGTCGGCGTCGATCGAGTTGACGAACAGCTCGCCCGCCCCGCGCTGTTCGGCCTCCTCGGCCCACGACACCACGTCGGTCCCGGTGCCCTCGCGACCGCCCTTGACGGTACACTCGAACCAGCAGGACTCGCCGTCGACCTCGACGTAGTGCTCGCCCTGCTCGTCGAACCGGCGGCGGGCGTCGACGCTGATGACGATGCACTGGTTACCGAACGCGCGGGCGCCCTCCGTGATGAGTTCCGGTCGCTCCAGCGCGCCGGTGTTGATCGACACCTTGTCCGCGCCCGCGCGGAGCGTCTCCTTGACGTCCTCGCGGGTGCGGATCCCGCCGCCCACGGTGAGGGGAATGAACACCTCGTCGGCCACCTGCGAGACCGTGTCGAGCATCGTCTCGCGTCCCTCGGCGCTGGCCGTGATGTCGAGGAAGACGAACTCGTCGGCGCCGGCCTCGTTGTACTTCTTGGCCATCTCGACGGGGTCACCCGTGTAGGCCAGGTCTTCGAAGTTCACCCCGGTGTACACCGCGGCGTTCCCCTCGTCGTCGAGGTCGACGTCGATACAGGGGATGATCCGCTTCGTCAGTCCCATTGATACCGACGACTCGGGCGGCGAGCGGCAAAAGGTATCCGCTCTCCCCGGCGGGTCGACCGCTCCGATCCCGACGCCGACGGCGCGAGTGCGCCCGACCGCGGGGACGATTGCCGCGGCGGTATCCGGGGAATACTTTTGGGGCGGATCGGCGATAACCCGGACGATGAACCGGCCAGTCAGCGCGATCGCCGCCGGCGCCGTCGGGACGATGGTCATGTCGGCGGCGCTGGCGATCTTCGAGATCCAGACGCGCTACGCTATCGGGATCTTCGCGGCCATCGCCCGGTTCGTCCGGGTGCCCGACAACCTCTTCGCCGGGTTCGTCGTCTACGCGCTCGTCGGCACCGTCGCCTGGCCGCTGCTGTTCGTGAGCCTGAAGCCGTACGTCCCGCTGGATCTGGACCCCGCGGTCGCGGGGATGCTGTTCGCGCTCCCGCTGTGGATCGCGTTCGCTATCGTCGGCCGCGGCGACGTCACCGGCGCGATCGTCGTCCTCTTCGTCGCGTTCACGCTGATCGCACACCTCGTCTACGGGTTCGCCCTCGGCGCGGTGTACGCGAGCCTCGCCGACGAACACGCGTAAGCCCCCGCTACGGCGACCCCGTCGGGAGTAAGTCCGTCTGATCGGCCGATCCCCGACGCATACTTTTCCCTCGGCTTTCGCAAGACTCGATAGCAACCCTCATGTCCGGACTCCTCGCCGGCCTCGCCGTCGCCGCCCCGTGCGTCCTTCTGGCGGTCGTCTGGGTCCGAACGGAGCCGTTCGCCGACGCCCGGGAGCGACGCGACGAACCCGCCTCGGCCGACGACGCCACCCCAGCGACCGACGGCGGGACGGTGCGAGCGAAGCCCCTCGGCCCGCTCCGCTGGCTGACGACCGTCGACCACCGCGACGTGGGCCTGCTCTACCTCGCCTTCGGCACCGTCGCCGGCCTCTGGGGCGGGATGGACGCGATGATGATGCGGACGGAACTGCTGACGAACACCGTCTCCGTCTGGGACGCCGAGACGTACAACGCGCTCTTTACCACCCACGGGATCACGATGCTGTTTTTCTTCGCCGCGCCGGTGTTCGCCGGCATCGCCAACTACGTCATCCCGCTTTTGATCGGCGCCGACGACATGGCGTTCCCGCGGATCAACGCCCTCGCCTTCTGGCTGTTGCCCCCCGCGCTGCTGATCGCACGCGCGGGGATCGTCACCGAACTGATCGGCAAGACCCTCGAGGGCGCCCTCGGACTGCTCCCGCCGAACGCCATGGCTCCCTTCGGCGGACTCGGCGGGATCGTCGACCCGCTGTTGGCGCTGGAACCGCCGGGGATCGGCTGGACGATGTACACGCCGCTGTCGATACAGGACCCAAACCAGCAGGTCAACCTGCTGTTGCTCGGGCTGCACCTCAGCGGCGTCGCGACCACGATGGGCGCGATCAACTTCATCGCGACCATCGTCTCCGAGCGCGGCGACGAGGTGTCGTGGGCCGACCTCGATCTCTTCTCCTGGAACATCCTCACCCAGTCGGGGATCGTCCTGTTCGCGTTCCCGCTCCTGGGCAGCGCGATGGTCATGCTCCTGCTGGACCGGGTCGTCGGCACGACCTTCTTCGCCGTCGACGGCGGCGGCCCGATCCTCTGGCAGCACCTGTTCTGGTTTTTCGGCCACCCCGAGGTGTACATCCTCGTCCTCCCGGCGTTCGGCCTCGTCAGCTACATCCTCCCGAAGTTCGCCGGCCGGGAGCTGTTCGGCTTCCGCTTCGTCGTCTACTCGACGCTGGCGATCGGCGTCCTCTCGTTCGGCGTCTGGGCCCACCACATGTTCGCGACCGGCATGGACCCGCGGGTCCGGGCCAGTTTCATGTTCGTCTCGATCGCCATCGCCGTCCCGAGCGCCGTCAAGACGTTCAACTGGATCGCGACGCTCTGGAACGGACGGATACGGCTCACCGCCCCGATGCTGTTCTGTCTCGGCGGCCTCGCCCTGTTCGTCGTCGGCGGCATCACCGGCGTGTTCCTGGCCGCGATCCCGTTCAACCTCGTCGTCCACGACACCTACTACGTCGTCGGCCACTTCCACCTCATCATCATGGGAGTCATCCCCTTCAGCATGTTCGCGGCCTGTTACTACTGGTTCCCGCTGATCACCGGCCGGTGGTACAACCGCCCCGTCGCCGTCGCCCAGGCGCTCGTGCTGTCGGTCGGCTCCGCGGTCACCTTCCTGCCGATGCTCGTCACCGGCACCGAGGGGCTCCCCAGGCGATACGCCGCCTACCCCCAGGCGTTCGAACTGCTCAACCAGATCTCCTCGGCCGGCGCGTACCTGATCGGGCTCGCCGCCGTCCTCTGGCTGTTCAACATGGTGCAGTCCTACCGCGTCGGCCCCCCGGTCACCGACGACGACGTCTGGGATCTCGCCGAGACCGGCCAGCGCGCCCGCGAGTGGCACCACCCCGCGGGTCGTCCGACGCAGCGCGCGCCCGCCGTCGACGACGCGGCCTCCGAAGACGAGGGAGACGAGAGCGAAGCCGGGACCGACGGCGGCGAACCGGCCGACGACGCGGCTCCCGACGACGAACCGGACGGTGTCGATCCGTCGGCCGACCCGGGCCGCGGGAGCGCCCTCGACCGGTCGAGCAGCGACGACGCGATCGGCGGCCGGGGCGCGCTCCGACTCGTCGCTGCGGTGACGGTCGCCATCGCCGTCCTCGTCGTCGCGGGGCGGCTGCTGCTCCCGCTGACGGGGTTCGACTCGACGACGGAGGCGCTGATCCGGACGCTCAACCGTCGACTGCTGCTCGTGGCCGTCCCGCTGGCCCTGCTCGTCGAAGCGGTACTCGTCTACGCCGTGTGGCGGTTCCGCGGCGGCGTCGCCATCCCGACGCCGGAGAACACGGCCCTGGAGATCAGCTGGACGGTCGCGACCGCGTTCGTGCTCCTGTTCGTGGCCGTCGTCTCCTACGGGGTGCTCGGGTCGCCGTTCGTCACCGCGACGCCGGAACCGGCCGGCGAGCGACCCGCCAACGCCACGGAGATCGAGATCGTCGCCGAACAGTTCGACTACGACGTTCGCTACGCCGGCGCGAACGTCTCGGTCGAGGACGCCGACGTGATCTACGCGCCCACCGACCGGCCGGTGTACTTCGAGGTGCGGGCCGAAGACGTGCTACACTCCGTCCACCTCCCCGCCCTGGGGCTCAAACAGGACGCCTTCCCCGGCCAGTGGAATCTGCTCCACACCCGCCTGCTGGACCCGGGCGAGTACCGCCTCTACTGCGCGGAGTTCTGCGGCGTCGGCCACTCGCGGATGCGGACGACTCTCAGCGTCGTCTCGCCCGAGGAGTACCGCCAGCGGGTCGACGCCCTCGCCGCCGGGAACGGGACCGCGGGGAACGCGACCGCCGGAAACGCGGCGGTCGCGAGCCCGTCCGATCGAACCGGGTGAGTCGCCGGCCCGGACTTCCGGGGACGGCAGGGTTTTACTGACGGCTGGTGACTCCAGGGTATGCAAACCCGTTCACTCGGAGGCGAGTGGCAGTTTCGCCGCGAGGGCGGCGACTGGCGGACAGGGTCGGTCCCCGGCGGCGTCTACACGGATCTGTCGAACGCTGACGCGATCCCCGACCCCTTGGTGGAAGACAACGAACTCGACGTACAGTGGGTCGGCGAGTCCGACTGGACCTACCGGCGCACCGTCGAGGTCGGCGAGCGCCTGCTCGACCACGACCGCGTGCTCCTGCAGTGTGACGGCCTCGACACCGTCGCCACGGTCTCCGTCAACCGGCAGGAAGTCGGCGGCTCCGTCAACATGCACGTCGGCAACGAGTTCGACGTATCGGACGCGCTCGAACCGGGCGAGAACGAGATCACCGTCGCCTTCCGCTCGCCCGTCGAGTACGGACAGGAACGCGCCGCGGAGTACCCCTACGAGGTGCCCTGCATTCGCTACCCCGTCGACCAGCCCGGTCGACCGTTCGTCCGGAAGGCCCAGTGCCACTACGGCTGGGACTGGGGCCCCTGTCTCCCGACGATGGGCATCTACCGCGACGTCTCCATCGTCGCCTACTCCGAACCCCGCGTGCGCTACACCAAGACCGAACAGGACCACGCCGGCGAGGGGATCGACCTGACCGTCCGCGCCGGGGTCGACGCCCCCAGCGCCGGCACCTACGAGCTTCGCGTCGACGTGGCCGACACCGTCGTCACCGACTCGATCGACCTCGACGAGGGTGAACAGGAGGTCGAACTGACGGTCCCGGTCGACGAGGAGTCGGTCGAGCTGTGGTGGCCCAACGGCTACGGCGACCAGCCCCTGTACGACCTCGACGTGACCGTCAGCGACGGCGACGGGCGAGAACACCACACCCACTCCGACCGCGTCGGCTTCCGCGAGGTCGACCTCGTGGTCGAACCGGACGACGTGGGCACCTCCTTCTACTTCGAGGTCAACGGCGAACCCGTCTACGCGAAGGGGGCCAACACCATCCCGACGGCGCCGCTGTACGGCGAGGTGACCGACGAGCGCTACGAACACCTGATCCGCAGCGCCGCCGACGCCAACATGAACATGCTCCGGGTCTGGGGCGGCGGCTACTACGAGGAAGAGGCGTTCTACGACCTGTGTGACGAGTACGGCCTGCTCGTCTGGCAGGACTTCATGTTCTCCTGCTCGCTCCACCCCGCGAACGACGACTTCCTCGACACCGTCGAGGCGGAGGTCCGCTACCAGGTGCGCCGACTCGCCAACCACCCCGCTATCGCGCTGTGGTGCGCGAACAACGAGAACGAGGAGGCCGCCCAGAACTGGTTCGTCGAGCACGACCACCACGAGGACCACCTCGACGACTACGCGGCGCTCTACGAGGAGACGGTCGGCCCGGCCTGTCGCGAGGAGGACCCGTCCCGCACGTACTGGCCCGGGTCCCCGTCGAGCGGCCCGGACGAACTCGAACCGTACGTCTTCGAGAAGGGCGACATCCACTACTGGGACGTGTGGCACCAGGGCCAGCCCTTCGAGGACTACCTGACCACCGAGCCGCGGTTCGTCTCCGAGTTCGGCTACCAGTCGTTCCCCTCGACGGACTCGCTCGAAACCGTCCTCGACGAGAGCGACTTCAACCCCACGTCGCCGATGATGGAACACCACCAGCGCAACCCCGGCGGCAACACCACCATCCTCCGCCGGATGGCCGACTACTTCCGATTCCCCTTCGACTTCGACGACTTCGTCTACCTCTCGCAACTGCTGCAGGCCGAGGCGATGTCGACGGCCATCGAGCACTGGCGCCGGCGCAAACCCACCACGATGGGCGCGCTGTACTGGCAGCTCAACGACCTCTGGCCGGTCGCGTCGTGGTCGTCGGTCGAGTACGACGGCAAGTGGAAGGCCCAGCAGTACGCCGCCCGCCGGCAGTTCGCGCCCGTCCTGCTCTCGTTCCATCCCTCCTTCGAGGGCCGTGACGGCGTCGACAACGCCCAGGCCGAAGATCCGGAGAACGAGGACTGGGGCGACGTGACCGCCCAGACGCTGTGGGTCACCAGCGACGAGACCGAACCCCTGTCGGGCGAGGTGTCGCTCGAAGTCGCCACCTTCGACGGCGAACTCGTCCACGAGGAGACCGTCGCGGTCGATATCGACGCCCACGAGAGCACCGAACTGGCCACCGTCGGCCGCGAGGATCTGCCCGAGGGCGTCGACCCGCCCGAAGTGATGGTCCGTGCGGCGTTCGACGACGGGGCGACCGACGCGGACGGCGGCGACAGCGACGGCGATACTCCGGACAGCTACCCCGCGACCGCGTTCTTCGCGGATTACAAGCGCCTCGACCTCCCAGAGACCGAACTCTCCGTCGAGATCGACGGCGCCGACGTGACGGTCGCGGCAGAGCGGGCCGCGCTGTTCGTCGAACTCGACCCCGGAGCGATGGCAGGCGCGTTCTCCGACAACTACGTCCACCTGGCAGCCGGCGAAGAGCGGACGCTCACCTTCGACGCCTACGAGGGCCGACGCGACGCGCTCGTCGAAGCGCGACTCGACGACGACCTCTCGGTGCGCCACCTCCGTGAGACCTACTGAGGCTCCCCGCCGGCGGTCGCGGCGGACGGGCGACGGCATCGGTCCGTTCCGACACGCTAAGGTGGCCCCCGGAAGAATCCCCGTCCATGGTCGACGAACACGAGGACGCGGCGCACGGACACGAGGACCGCCCGGACTACGACCCAGCGAACAAGGACCTCCCGTCCGGGGAGCCGCCGCTGCGCTCGACGGCACCGCAGAGCGAGTACACCGGCCGCGACGTTGGCGTCGGGATCGCGGTCATGCTCGTCGGCGTCGTCATCGCGTTCGTCCTGCCGATCGCGCTGGTCTAGTTCGGGTCGCGACGCGGACCGGCGCCCGATTCAGCCGTCCGACGCGGTCTCCGGACTCGGATCGGACGACGGGCGCGTGTACTCGACGGAGAACCGCCGGCTCGCGAGGACGGCGTTGCCGATCGCCTCGGCCGCGGTGTCGTGGGTCGCGCCGCCCTCGACGGACAGCCGTTCTGAGAGCGCGTACACCTGAAACCGGTAGGTGAACGGTTCGCCGCGGGGGGGACAGGGGGAGGTGTAGCCGGGTTCGCCGCCCTCGGGCCGTCCCTGCCGCGCTCCGCCGAGCGACTCGACGACCGCCTCGCTCGGAAGGGCGGCAGGGATCCGATCGCGGTCGAGCGGAACGTTCCACAGCGTCCAGAAGGTCCTGTCGGTGATGGGACCCTGGTTGAACGACGCCGTCACCGCGAACCCCGCGGTCGGTTCCGGGGCGCGCTCGACGGCGAACGGCGGCGAGACGCCCTCGCCGGTGCAGGTGAACCGCGCCGGCAACTGCTCGTCGGGGTCTATCGCCGGGCTCGAGACGCGAAACGCCTGCGGCGTCTCCTCGTCCGATCCCGAACAGCCCGCGACGCCGACCGCGGTGGCGCTGACGACCGTCGCGAGTACGTCCCGGCGGCGCATACGCAGGCTGAGGGCGACACCCTCATGCGGGCTTCGATCGACGCCGCGAGATCTGCGCGTCCCCGGCCCTCTCAGTGCGTGAAGTCGGTGGGAAGCGTTTTTATCACCGCTCACTTCCGGTCGAACGTGAGCGTCATGAAACACCAGAGGCTGGTCGAGTGTCTGCGCGATCGGGTTGGCGAGAGCCTCCTGACGGTCACGCGGTTCTCCGAGGCGGAGTCCGAGTTCCTCCACGGCGAGGAGTGGTTCGAGGAGTTCGTCGACGAAGTCGACACGCGCTCGCCGGAGAAGATGCACCGGGACGCGGTGTACAACCTCCAGCAGGCCGAAGTGAGCGGGGAGCTGTACGGTAGCCGCGTCAGGTCCGAGGTGCGCGTCACGGAGGACGGGATGGGTGTCGCCCTCTATCCGGGCGACGGCGTCGGGTTCCACGTCCTGCTCGACGACGAGGCGTCCGTCGACGTGCCCGGGCTGGTCGACGAGGCGCTCGCCGAGATCGGCGAGACGGCGTAGCGCGGTCCCCGGAGGCGAAGCGCGTTCCCCGGGGACCGCGGCGCGGCGAACTCGGCGGAGCCGCGGGCCCCAAACTTATGCCGACCGATTGACTACTCGCGGCCATGTGCGCTTCCCTCCAGCGGCGCCTCCCGGCGGACGACCCGACCGCCGTCGACTACGCCGCCCTCGCAGCGTTACTCGCCGGACTCGTCCTCGTCAGGATCGGCGTCGGCTACGGCGCCAGCGCGCTCCGTTCGGCCACGGGTCTCCTCAGCGTCCCGGCGCTGGTGGCCGTCGCCTACAGCGCCGTCGCGCTCGCCGCTCTCGGCGCCGTCTACGCCGCGTTCGCGGCCCTCCACGAGGAGCGACTGGGGAGCGGCGAACTGGCGCAGGCGGGCCTGGCCGCGACGCCGCTGGTCGTCGTCGCCGTCTACGTCGCGTTCGACCGCCTGAACGTCGGCGTCTCGGCCCTGCCGGTCGTCAGGTCGACCGGGTATCTGGTCGCCGTCGGCCTCCTCGGGGTCGGGTACGCGCGTGTGGCCGAGATCGATATCCCGACGCGACCCCCGACCCGCGACGGGTGGGTCGTGACGGGGATCGGGGCGACCGCCGTCGTCGCGAGCGCCGCGCTCACGACCGTCGGCGCGACGCTGGTGGGCTGGCCCGACGCGCCGTTCGCGGCGTTTCGGTACGGGTCGGCGCCCACCGTCCCGTCGCTGCTCCTGACGACGGTCGTCCCGGTGACCGTCGTGGCCGCCGGGACGGCGCTGCTGTTCAACGGCGCGGTCCAGACCGCACTCGCCCGCCACCGGTCGCCGGCCGCCGCCGTCGGCGCCGTCACCCTGCTGGCGTCCGGCGTCGACTGGGCGATCGGCGCCGTCCCTGTCGCGCTCTCGCCGGCCCTCGGCCGGGTCCCGGCTCCCGTCCGCTGGCCCGTCGCCGTCGCGGCACTGGTGGCCGCCGTGGTGGTCGCACTGGCCGCCGCGCTCGCGTACGGGAGTCTCTGGGACGGACTGGACGTGCTCTCGTGGCACGGTCGGTCGACGCTCGCGGCCGCCGGCGCGGGCGCGGCGCTGGGCGCCGTCGTCGCGGTCGTCGGATTCTCGCTCCTCGGCACCGGTCCCGGCCCCGCCGCGGTCAGTTACGCCGTGGCCGTCGGCACCGCCGCTGTCGCCTTCGAGCGGACGCGCACCGTCTGGGCACCGGCGGTCGTCTACGCGGTCCACGGCGTCGCGATACAGCTCGCCCCCTACTACGTCATCCCGGACGGCGCGGGAGACATCGCGATGACCGTCCTCGCGGCGCTGGCCTGAACCGCGATCGGCGGTGACAGAGGTCGCCTCTCGACGACCCGCTCCGTCCCGCTCCCCGCGATCCTCTCGCGGTCGTTTCGTGCCTGCACGCTTCGAACCCGTAACGCGGGACCCAGTGACACGCACCTCGACACGTAACTGCACGAACACCTATTCCCGTCGCTGGCCGACGTGCTAGGAGGAGAGATACGAATGCCACTACTGAAACGAATCACCCGACTGTTCGGCGACGGCGGGGACACGGGGGGCGGAGCGGCGAGAGACCGAACGAGCGTGGAGGAGGTGTCGGCGGAGCCGAGTCACGTCTGTCAGAGCTGCGGGAAGGAGTACTTCGAGAACCCGTCGATGAACATCCGCACCTGCGGGAACTGCGGCGGCGTCAAGGTCGAACCGGTCTGACCGGGGCGGTCGCCACCGCGGGCCGCGACGACCGCTCGTCCCGCGGTCAGTCCAGTTCTCGGTCGATCACGTCGCGCAGGCCCGCGATCTCGGCGGCGTCGTAGGACAGGTCGCCGTCGGCCAGCGACACGTCGAGGCTCCCGGAGCCGTCGGCGCTCCCGAGGTCGTACACCGGCGCGACGCCGTCGAAGGCCTCGCGAACCGCGCTCGCGTCGGTCGTCTCGATCACGACGCGACCGGCCTGTTCGCCGAACAGCAGCCCCGCGGGCGACCCCTTCGAGGGGGCGTCGAGGTCGACGCTCGCGCCGGCCTCGTCGGTGACCATCTCCGCGAGCGCGACGGCGAGGCCGCCGTGGCTCACGTCGTGGGTGGCCAGCGTCGCGTCGTCGTCGGCCACGTCGGCCAGCGTGTCGACGAAGGCGTCGGGGTTGGCCAGCGACTCGGGGAAGCGGTCCGTGCCGCCGAACTGCGCGAGGTACTCCGACCCGCCCAGGCGGGCCTCGGCGTCGCCCTCCAGCGAGCGGGCGCCGACGAGCAGGAGGTCACCGTCCCCCTGTATCGCCGCCGGCGGCGCGTCGTAGCCGTCCTTGACGCCCACCAGCGCGAGCGTCGGCGTCGGCGGGATCGGGCCGGCGACCGAGTCGTTGTACAGCGAGACGTTCCCGCCGAGGACCGGCACGTCCAGCGTCTCACACATCTCGGCGAGGCCGTCGACGATCCCTTTGAACCCGCCGTACACGTCGGGCTTCTCGGGGTTGCCGCCGTTGAGGCAGTCGACCGCGGCGTGGGGGGCCGCGCCCTTCGCGGCGACGTTGGTCGCGTTCTCCAGGGCGACCGCGCGGGCGCCCTCGTAGGGCGCGGCGGTCGTCCAGTTGGGGTCGGCGCCGGAGGAGAAGGCGAGTCCCTTCTCCGCTTCGCGGACTGCCAGGACGGCCGCGTCGTCACCCGGCGGCGTCGCCGTCCGGACCTGCACCTCGTGGTCGTACTGGCGATACACCCACTCCTTCGAGGCCGTGTTCGGACTGCCGACGACGGCCTCGAACGCGTCGGTGAGCGCGACGCCCTCCGGCAGGTCACGGGGCTGTTCCTCGGGCTCCTCCGCGGGGAGGTCGTTGTACGGCGCGCCGTCGCCGAGGAACGCCGCGGGCGCGTCGACGACCGTCTCGCCCTCGAAGGTGCAGACGTAGTTGCCCTCGGTCACCTCGCCGATCACGGAGGCGCCCAGGTCGTAGCGGTCGGCGATCTCGCGGACGCGCTCGACGTTCTCCGGACGGACCTCGTAGCACATCCGCTCCTGGCTCTCGGCGAGCAGGTACTCCAACGCCGTCATGTTCGGCTCGCGCTCGTGGACGTTCGTCAGCTCGATGTTCGCCCCGAGCCCGCCCTTGGCGACCATCTCCGAGGACGCCCCGCCCAGCCCCGCCGCCCCGAGGTCGCGGGCCGACTCGATCAGGCCCTCGTCGATCAGCGCCTCGTTGGCCTCGATCAGGAGCTTCTCCGTGTAAGGGTCGCCGACCTGGACCGCCGGCCGGTCCTCCGTCTCGGCGTCCTCGGCCAGGTCCTCGCTGGCGAAGGAGGCCCCGCCAAGCCCGTCGCGGCCCGTGGAGTTCCCGACGAGCAGCAGCTTGTTCCCCGGCTCCTGGGCCTCGGCGGTGACGAGGCGGTCGGGGTCGTCGACGAGGCCGACGCAGGCGACGTTGACGAGGGGGTTGCCCTCGTAGTCGTCGTGGAACGCGGTCGAGCCCGTCACCGTGGGGACGCCGATGCAGTTGCCGTAGTGAGAGATACCCTCGACGACACCCTCGAAGAGGTAGCGGGAGTGCTCGCGGTCGAAGTCGCCGAAATAGAGGGAGTCCGCGAGCGCGATGGGGTAGGCGCCCATCGAGAGGGTGTCGCGGACGATGCCGCCGACGCCCGTCGCCGCGCCGTCGAAGGGGTCGACGTAGGAGGGGTGGTTGTGGCTCTCGATACCCATCGTGACGTAGACCTCCTCGCCGTCGTCGGACGGGATGGAGACGACGCCGGCGTCGTCGCCGGGGCCGACGACGACCTGGTCGCCCTCGCTGTCGAAGGCGCTCAACAGCGGCCACGACGAGCGATAGGCGCAGTGCTCGCTCCAGAGGTTCTCGAAGAGCGCGGCCTCGGCGCGGGTCGGCTCCCGCCCCAGTTCCTCGACCACCAGGTCGTGGTCGCTGTCGGTGAGACTCATTACCGGACGGTCGCTCCCGGCCGGCTAAATCGCTTTCCATGCTCGACCGCCGCGACCGGCCCCGACCGCGGCGAGACCCGCGTTCGACGCGACCCTGTCGGGGACGTGGGCCCCGCCGTCTCCGGGGTCACCGTCCCCTGGCTCCGCCGGGTCACTCCTCGGACGCGCGCACCGACAGCACCGGGACCGACGCCGAACGCATCAGGTTCTCGGTGACGCTCCCGAGGATGCGCTTGTCGATCCCGGTCCGACCGTGCGTCCCGACGACGACCAGATCGATCCCGTTGTCGTCCACGTACGCGTCGAGCCGGTCGACCACGTCGCCCTCTTCGATCGCCGTCTCGGCGGCGACGCCGCGGTCGTCGGCCCGTTCCCTGACGGGACCGAACAGCTCCTCGTCGCGCTGCTCGCGGGCCTCGGCGATCCGTGACGAGCCCACGTCGATGCCCAAGACGTTCGATTCGAGGACCGAGACGACGTGCAGCGTCGCGCCGGCCGCTTCGGCGATCTCCAGCCCCTCGTCGACGGCCGCGTCGGAGCCCTCGCTGCCGTCGGTGCCGACGAGTATCGACTCGGGCGGATACTCGCGGTCGCTCTCGGGCGGGACCACGAGGACGGGCGCGGCGCCGTTGCGGACGACCCGCTCGGTGACGCTCCCGAGGATGATCCGCTCGATGTCCCGGCTACCACGGGTTCCCATCACCACCAGGTCGATCCCCCTGTCGTCGACGTACTCGCAGATGGTCCGCGAGGGACCGCCCTGAACCACTTCCGCGACGGTGTCGACGCCCGCGTTGCGGGCGCGGCCCGCCGCGTCGTCGACGATATCGCGGCCTTCGCCCTCCAGCACGTCCGTGACTTCCCCCTGGATGTTGGCGAGGCTGGGCTGGTTCGTGTCGGCGACGTACAGCACGTGAAGTGTCGCGTCGTGGGCGTCGGCCGCCGCGATAGCCGCGTCGAGCGCCGTCTCCGCCGCGTCGCTGCCGTCCGTCGGGAAGAGGATAGCGTCGTACATGTCACCACCTCCACGGCCCAGCCTGAAAAACGCTGTCTGCGATCGGTCCGAGCGGCCGCCCGATCCGTCGTTCCCGACGAGCGTGCGGCCGCCGACCGAACCTGTTCGCGTCTCGGACGGTGGAGCGAACCGATTCGGCCGCTCGTTTATCACGGCGACCCCCGATGCTGGGGCTGTTTTCAGACCGCGGGAATTCCCGTGCCGGGCTTTAAGATACCATTCCCAAGTCCGAAGTGAGTATGACCGACAACATCGGTGCGCCCGGAACGGACATGTCGCGTCGCGAGTTCGCCAAGGCTACCGCCGGCACGGCCGGCTTCCTCGCGCTCTCCGGCTGTCAGGCCGCTCCCGCCGAAAACAGCGGCGTCACCGTCTCCGAAGTCGAATCGCAGAGCGGGTCCGCGCCCGCACAGACCGCCAACCCCGCGGACCTCCCGAAGACCTCCCCGCCCCAGGTCGTCAACGTCGACGAACAGGGCAACCAGGTCACGCTGCGGAGCGTCCCCTCCTACCACGAGGTCCACCCCGGCGAGTCCATGGGCGGACCGGTCGATCTGCCGGCTACCTGGGCGTTCCAGGCCGACGACCGCGAACCGTCCGTTCCCGGCCCCGTCCTCCGGACGACCGAGGGCGAGGACATGGAAGTGACCCTGGACAACACGGACGGCAAGCGCCCGCACACGGTCCACTTCCACGGCCAGCGCAAGACCTGGGAGAACGACGGCGTCCCGACGACGACCGGCATCACCGTCCCGCCGGGCGAGAAACACACCTACGAGATCCCCGCGAACGTCCCCGGAACCCACCTCTATCACTGCCACTACCAGACCCACCGCCACATCGACATGGGGATGTACGGCTTCCTGCGCGTCGACCCGAAGGGCTACGAGGAAGCCGACCAGGAGCTGTTCATGACGATGAAAGAGTGGGACAACGACCTCAACAAGCAGATGGCCGGAATGGACGTGTCCTACTCGCCCCGGGAGCGCGACCCCAACGTCTTCACGATCAACGGCAAGTCCTGTCCGCGGACGCTCCACCCCGAGGACGGCTCGCCCGTCATCGTCGAGCAGGGCGACACCGTCCGCATCCACTTCGCCAACAACGGGTACATGATGCACCCGATGCACACTCACAACCACCGCTTCGAGGTCGTCGAGAAGGACGGCTCGGTGATCCCCGAAGAGGCCCGCTACAAGCAGGACGTGCTCAACATCGCACCCGCCGAGCGCAAGACCGTCGAGTTCGAGGCCGACGCCGACCCCGGCATCTACCTCATGCACTGCCACAAGGTGTTCCACGCGATGAACGGCAACTCCTACCCCGGCGGCATGGTCGGCGCCATCGTCTACCGCGACGCCATGGACTCGGACATCTTCTCCCAGCTCATGGACTACGCCGGCTACGAGGGCTGACGCCCCGAAAGCGTCGACGCCCACTCGATCCGAAACCCCGAACCACCGCTGTCAGGCATCGCGACCGGGCGTCGGCGGTTCCCGTCGTCCCTCCCCCGCTGTTTCCCGCTCTCTACTCGACGACGTAGGACTGCATCTCGCCGCGCGAGCGCACGTCGACGAACCGGTAGCGACGCCCGCCAGTCAGGTCGCCGGCGAAGTCGGCGTCGTCCGTCCCCTCCATCCCGTAGACTTCGTCGGCCTCCCGCAGGTCGCGGTCGTGCAGCGTCTCGCGCACCGCGTCGGGGAGCCTCCCGTCGGACGGCACCTCGACGACGAACAGGCGGTCGGTGAAGCTCTTCGCCGTCCAGGCGTCGGCGACGCCCTCGCGGTCGACCAGTCGGTCCGCGAGCGCTGACAGGGCCGCGGCTCTGTCGCTCATACCGTCGATTCGTCCCCATACGGGAAACGGCCGGCGCCGAACCGGTTCGGGCGCGGGGCCGCCACGCCGGCGACACCGGTCTCACCCGGCTTCCATCGCCTCGTCGTACCACGACGGTCGGTCGACGGTCGTCGTCCCCACGCGTTCGAACCGGACGCTCCGCCTGACGCGGACGCGCTCCCCGTGGTCGAGGGTCGCGTCGTAGACGACGTGGTACGATTCGACGAACCCCGACTCGGCGACGAACGCGTGCAGGGTCGCGTTCTCGACGCTCTCCACCTCGGCGGGGTCGTCCACGAACCCGTCTGACCGGACGGCTGTCCCGACGAGATGGACGCGGTCCCGTGCAGACGACCGTTCGGCGACTCGCGTCTCGAAGCCCTCCAGCGTCGACCGCAGGTCCGTCTCGGGTCCCAGATCGAGCGCGACCGTCCCGAGCCAGAAGCTCCAGGTCCCGACGTAGGCGTCGGTGTCGTCGTAGCGACTGTACACCGTCCGGTCGTCGATGGTCTGGCGCCGGAGGTACACCTCGTCGTTCGCCCAGTACTCCGCTCGCGTCGGCGGTTCGCCGATCACGAGCGGCGCGGCCGGACCGTCGACCGACACCCGCGCGTGGTACTCCCGCGACGGGCCGGCCGAAAGCGCGAGCCGGACGGTCAGCGCCGACCTGAGCGACCCGTCGGCGGTCCGGACCGTCCGGTTCGTGACGAGCGTGTAACTCCGGTTCCCGAGCGCGAACCCGTGAGCGGCGGCGAGCGCCGACGCGTCGGTCACGCCGCTCGGCTCGACGCCCGGCGGGAGCGGCGAGTCGGTCGGCACCGGCGCCGGCGTCACCGTCGGGCGGTCCGTTCCGGGGACCAGGGCGCTACAGCCGGCGAGAACGACGAGGAGAGCGACGGCTGCCGCGCGCATGCGCGACGTTCGGGCCGCGGAGGCAAAAGGTGCAGGGCGGCCGCCTGGTCGACGAGGGAGACCGCTCCGTCAGCGGCCGGCCTCGGACTCGTCCGGGGCTCCGTCGCTCTCCTCGGACGCCGCCGCTCGGCCGCCGTAGGCGTGCTCGATGGAGCGGAACACCGAGAGGGCGACCTTCTCGCGGGTCGCGGCACTGCCGCTCCCGTTCGAGGCGCGACGCGCCTCGCCGGCCGCGTCGCGCTGACCGTAGCGGACCTCCTCGAACAGCCGCGTCAGCTCGGCCACGTCGTCCTCGCCCATGCCGGCGGCGACGGCGGCGTCGGCGAACTCACCCGGGGTGGCCGTGTCGGGGTCGGCCACGTCGAGCATGCTGGTCATCTCCCACCACGCGCGGTACACCTCGTTGTCCACGTCGGCGTTGTGCTCCTCCAGCCGATCGGCGGCGCGACCGGCCGCCGCCGCCAGGTCCCGCGGCGTGAACGGGTCGGCGTCGTCGGCCTCGGGGTCGCGCTCCTCGATGTTCGAGATGGTGTCGCCGCCCGACGCCCGGTAGAGCGCCGCCGCGGTGCCGACGAGGACGACGCCGAAGACGCCCAGCACCGCCTCCGCCGGGAGATTCGTGACGAGCGGGTCGTTGCCGTTCCCCGGGAGGACGGTCGTGTTGAAGGTCCCCGGACCGGTGCCGGGACCGTTCACCGTCGGGCAGTCCGTCGAGAGGAAATACGAGAGCAACACGGGCGGTGCGAGCGCGTACAGCCCGAGAAACGAGGCGCCGAACGTGTAGCGGCGCTTGATCAGGCCGACCGCCGCCGCGAACACGCCGAAGTAGGCGAGCCCGCCCCACCAGGTCGTCAGCGGCTGGACACAGCGACTCAGATCCATCGGGTCACCGGGCGTGCCGGGCGTCCCGACCGGCGTCCCCTCGTCCGGCGGTCCCTCGTCGGGGTCCGACGGTTCCGAGGGGGCCGGCTGCGGACCCGGCTCCCCGATCCCCCGGTCGCCACCGGGGTCGACCGTCGCCGCGCCGGTGTCGACCACCGACGCCACCGTCGCCGCGCCGACGGCGATCGCCGCCATCGCCACCACGCCGACCGCGACCACCCGTAACGACTTCCTGTCGAAGTAGTCGTCCATGGGTGTGCCAATAGCTACCTATTGTAAATGTTTTTCGTACATACACACTGCCTAACACGACAGTCAGGGAGACGGTACGCCGTCGAATCGACGGGTTCGGAGTGTCCGGGATCGGCGGGGTCTGCGCTACTCGGGCGACGCCACGCGTTCGACGGTCATCCTCTCGGCCCAGTAGTCGCCCACGGCGTAGCTCGTCCGGTAGGTCTCGCCGTCGTAGCGGACGTAGGACGTGTTCCCGAGTTCCGTCGGGAGCGAGTCCCACTTGCCCGTCGGGACGTCGTAGGACCCGTTCTCGACGGCCCACCGGACCTCGTCGCGGACCTCGGCCGAGAGGTTCGCGTAGGCGGTCACCGAGGCGTTCTCGCCGGGCGAGGCGCGGTCCGCGTAGATGCTGTAGGAGGCGTACAGCCGCCCGTCCATCGCGATGTCGATCCGGTAGTGCTGGCCGTCCGTCCGGACGAACGCGTGGTCGCGGAAGGGGCCGGCCGCCTCGGTCGTGTGGTCGCCCTCGACGTACGGCGAGTCGGGGACGAACGATATCTGACCGTCGAGCGCGTCGTCGAACGCCGCCTGTGACGCCGGCGGCAACTCCGAGTAGTCGATCGTGTTCCCGGTCGTCGGCTCGCTCGCCGTCGGCGACGCGCTGGGCGGGTCCGGGGTCGGCGTGTCGGTCGGCGAGGGCGAGTCGGGCGTCCCCGTCGCCGGCGAGCTGGCCGGTGTCCCCACGGACGTGCCCGTCGCGGGCGTGTCGCTTGGCGCCACCGACTCGGTTGGGGTCGCGCTGTCGCCGCCAGGGCCCGGGGCGGCGAGACAGCCGCCGAGGGCCACGAGAGCGACGAACGTGACGATCAGTCGGGTTCGGTCCATACTCCGAACGCGGTCCCACACGAGAAAGGGTCTTGTCGTGGCTCAAAGGAGTCTTTGACGGGTCGGCGGCTCGACCGACTCCCGGCTCGTCCGTTCGTCACTCCGGGGCCATCCCCTTCTCGGCGAGTTCCTCGCGGGCCGACTCGGTCTTGTCCAGGTCGACCCCCATCCCGTCGAGGACGGCCGCGGCCTTGGTGAACTGCACCTCGTCGTACTGGACGACCTGGAGGCGGTTGCCCCAGGGGTCCCGGAAGTCCAGTCCGGCCGTGGCGATCCGTTCGACCCCCTGGGCATCGAGGCGCCGTTCGACGACGTCGGCGTCGTCGACGACGATCCCGAAGTGTCGGTGGTCGTCGGTCGTCCGACCGGCGGTCGCGTCCTCGGTGAGCGCGAGGAACTGGTCGCCCATGTCCAGGAACACCGCCGAGTCGGTCCGACCGCGGACCTCGAAGTCGAAGACCGACCCGTAGAACTCGCGGGCTTCCTCGGCGTCGCCGACCGACAGGGCGACGTGGTTGATCCCCACCATCCGAGCGCGTTCGCTGTCTTCCGCCATGGCCACCGGTTCGACCGCCAGTCAAATCAACGGCGGGGCCGGAGCGGTCAGTCGTCGTCGCTCCGGGATGCAGCGGTCCCGTCGCCGTCCCGCTCCTCCCCGCCGTCGGTCGCGAGCGCCGTCTCGCGCTGGCGCTCGAACCAGGCCCACTCGCGGCCGTGCTGGTCGGTCTCCTTCAGGTCCCACGGGTCGCCGTCGGTGACCTTCGGACCCTCGAGCCACGACTGGACGAGGTTCCAGACGAAGATGATCTGGCCGGACTGGGTGAGCACCGTCCACGAGAAGATGTCGAGGTTCGCCCAGGTGACGCCCTCGCCGAGACGGCCGTCAGGTGCAGCCCCAGCAGCATGAGGTCGACCGCGGGATTGGCCTGCTCGACCGACAGCGGCGTGTACATCGTCCAGGCGATCTGGGCGGGGGCGAGGCTCGGCAGGAAGAAGCCCGACCAGATCAGGACCGCACCGGGCGGGAGCAGCCAGAACGCGATGGCGTTGATCCGCGGGAACGCCACGTCGTCGGCACCGATGAGTAGCGGGACGAAGTAGTTCGAGAACGCCGCCAGCATCGGCGTCCCGAACAGGAACAGCATCGTGATCCCGTGACTGGTCAACAGCCCGTTGTAGAGACCGCTGTCGACGAAGTTCGTGGTCGGCGTGACCAGCTCCAGCCGCATCAGCATCACGGCGACGCCGCCCCAGGCGAACGCGAGGACGGCGAAGACGCCGCACATGAGCCCGATGTCCCTGTGGTCGACCGTGGTCAGCCAGCGAACGATGCCGCTCGGTTTGTGCGCGCGTTCCTCGCTCGCGCCGTACCCGCCGGCGCCACCGCCGCCGCCGACGACCGGCGTGTACGACCGCCAGTCCTCCAGTCGCACGACCCAGACGAACACGCCGAGCAGAAACGCCGCCGTCAGCCCCGACAGCGTCAGTGTCGCGATATCGGCCATGTGCCGGGGGTGTTCGAACGCACGGTCCCTGGGATTTCCCGGGAACGTGTTCGGACCGTTTCTCCCGTCACCGTGACGCCCGCTCGTCGGCACGGCGTCGAGCGGGCCGCTACCCCCGCGCACGCTGGACGAACACGCCGAGAACGAGATAGGCGTAGGCGGCCGCGCCGGCGAGCGCGAGGGCGCGACCCGCGGTCGGGGCGAACCCGACCGGAACCGCCGCGCCAACGAGTTCGAGGGCCAGTCCGCCGGCGACCAGGCCCATCGAAGCGAGCGCGAGGTCGTCACCGGCACCGGGGAACCGTCCGACCGTCGGCGGGTAGAACTGGAACGTGACGCCGAGTATCGACAGCCCGAGGAGGCCGAGCAGGTTCAGCCGGTAGTGGACGGCCACGAGCGCGGGGACGGTCGGCCCGAACGCGAACGAGAGGCCGAGCGCGACCGCGAGGACGCCGAACCCGACCCCCAGCAACGGCCCGTGGAACCCCACCCGGTCGCGGTCGGTGGCGCGATAGAGACCGGCGTAGATCGCGGCGAACCCGACGACTGCGAGGGCTTCGAGGACGGCACCCACCCGGAAGACCTGACCGGCGGGCAGTCCCGCGGCCAGCAGTGCGGGGCCGAGCGCTCCCGGCGGGAGGACGGTCCACGGCGCCCACGACGGGAGGTCGACGACGAGGAACCGCGGCAGGAGGCGAAAGCCGACGACGAACAACAGCAGTGCGGCGCCGCCCGCCGCGAGCAGGTGCGTCGCCCGCGGCGGGTAGCCGTCGAGAACTGTCGGAAGGAAGCCGACCCGGCCGGCCAGCGTCTCCCAGGAGCCCACGGCGAGATACGCGAAGACGACCGGGACGAACAGGTTCGCGGCGCGGTCGACGGGCCGACGGTCGGCGTTGTGGCCGCCCGTCCCGGTCTCGGCGCCGGTGGGGTCGTCCCGGAGCGTCCACCCCAGCGTCCCGAGGAAGACCGCGGCGCCGGCCGTCCACGCCGTCGCGCCGGCGGCCCCGACCGCGGCCGGCACTCCCGTCAGCGGGCCCAGTGCGAGTCCGGCTGTCCCGACGAGGGCCAGCGGCAGGTGGACCGCGGGCGCCCGCTCCCAGGCCAGCGGCCGGTCGAAGTACGAGGGCACCAGCGCGTAGGCCTTCCCGAAGACGACGCTCAGGACGAAGCCGTAGAGCCCGAGCGCGACGGCCGTCCGCCGCGGCAGTCCGCCGAGGGCGGCCGCCTGCCAGGCGACGAGCCAGCAGACGCCGCTCGCGACCAGCGCCCGCGACCACCGCGAGAGCGTCGCCGACATACGCCCCGAATCGGTCGCTCGCCCCCTGAATCTGATGGCGAACGCGCTCGGTCGTCCGCGCGAGCGGCTCGCCGCCCGAACACGTTCGGCAGAATCGGCAGGGGTGGGCGCGTCGAAGGTTCGGACGCATGCCAGCGACCACGCTCGACATCCGCGAGGTGCCGCCGCCGGAGCGCCACCCGATGATCCACGAGGCCTTCCGGGACCTCGACAGCGGCGAGACGCTGCGGATCGTCAACGACCACGAACCGAAGCCGCTGTTCTACGAGTTTCGGGCCGAGGTCGAGGCGTTCGACACCGAGAACTACGCGGTCGAACGGCGCGACACCGACGAGTTCGTCGCCGACCTCCCGAAGGAATGAGCGAGGTCGTCCACCTCCCCGACCGCGAGGGCGACGGCCGGGGCGTCCTCTTCGAGGGCGCGCCGAAGACGGTCCGGCTCTCCCTCGACGCCGGCGACCGCGTCCCGCCCCACCAGCACCCCGGCACGGAGGTCGTCTGCTACGTCGTCGAGGGCGCGGTCGAGATGAGCCTCGGCGACGAGACGGTCGATCTCTCGGCCGGCGACGCCGCGCGGTTCTCCGGCGACCAGGACGTCTCGCCGGCGGCCCGCGAGGACAGCGTCGCCCTGCTCGTCCTCGCCGAGGGCTGAGCGAGCGGCCGGCGGTGCTCTCGTACTGCGAGCGCGAAAAGAGTTACTCTCCGAACAGCGCCAGCGCCGTCTCGACGGTCTCCGGGTCGCGATCGTCGTCCCCGTCGTCGGCCGCCGCCCGGAGGCTCCGCTCCGGGGGAGTCAGCAGGCGAGCCACGAGTCGGTCGGCCAGTCGCTCGACGGCCTCCCGCTCGGCCGCCGAGCAGTCGCCCCGGGCGTCGAGTTTCGCCAGCGCCGTCTCGACCTCGCGGTCCCGAATCTCGGCGCCGCGCTCGCGGATCGCCGCGATCGCCGCGTCCGCGTCCGACTCCTCCGTGTCGGAGCGGTCGGCGTCCTCGGGAGCGCCGGCGGCGCTCGATTCCGCGCGTTCGGCCGAGGACACGGGTGCGGCGCCGGTCATGGCCGCCAGACCGTGGTGACCGTGGCGCCGTCGCGCTCGACGGTCGCGTACTCGTAGCCGCGGTCGTCGAGCTTGGGGTAGAGGTGCCGGGGCGCGCGGTCGTTCAGCTGGAGCAGCACCGCCTCGTCGCCCAGATCGACCAGCCGTTCGAGCGTCTTCGCCAGCGGTTTCGGCGGTCCGAGGTCGCGCACGTCAAGCGTCTCCCTCGGGGCCTCGTGTGGGGCGCCGGTCTCGGCGACGACCGCCTCGAGGTTCGGTCCGGTGGACATGGGGGGATCTACGGTGGCGACGCTCCCAGGGGTTGCGCCGAACGTGTTCGGACGGTCGAAACCCGGCGCGGGAGCGGCGAGACCGCGACTACTCGTCGACCGGGCGGAGCGTCACCACGTCGCCCTCGTACGCCTCGATGAACGAGCCGGGGCCGCCGACGCTGACCTCGCCGGCGTCGGTCTCCAGGTAGAGGCTGGTCTCCAGCGTGTAGTCGTTGGTCGAGGGCTCGACGAACGCCTGGCGGACCTGGCTGACCCGGCCGGCGACCTCGGGGCCCTCGTCGGTCCGGACGACGGCCTCCAGTTCCGCGCCCTCGCGGCGGTGGAGGACCGCCTCCAGCACGGAGTGGCGGAACCACTCGAAGGTCCGCGGGAGGTCGCCGGGGCCGCGCACGTGGACCTCGGTCGCCGCGGGCCAGTACGCGCCGAAGTACAGCCCGACGATCGCCCCGGCGAGGTTGTCCTGCGTGACGGTGACGGCCTCCTTGTCGACGTGCGTGCCCGAGAGGATGCCCGAGTGGCCGATCATCGCCGCCTCGTCGTCGGCGGCGTACATGAACGGCAGGCTCTCCGACCACGACCGGACGACCGCGGCCGTCTCGTCCAGGCCCAGCTCGTCGGCGTCGATGTCCGCCATCCCGCCGACGAGCAGGAAGACGAGCACGCCGCGGTCGACCGCGTCGCGCAGTTCCGGCTCGATGTCCTCGTAGGAGTGGCCCGGCACCGCCACGAGCACCTCGTGTTCGGCCTCCGAGATCCCCTTTCGAAGTCGCTTGACCGCGGTCTCGCGGGCCTTGATGATCTGTATCTCCGGCGTCTTGGGTTCGGTCTCGTTGAACCGGCTCTCGAGCGTCGGCGTGATCGACTCCAGGCGGTTCGACAGCGCGTCGATGGCCTCCTCGGGCGGCAGCGCCCGGATTGTCGTCGGCGAGGCGTGGTCGTTGACCACGACGAGATTCCGGTCGGCCAGCCGCTCGGCGATGTTGTACACCGCCCGCTGGGTCACGTCCGCCGCCTCCGCGACCGTCCGAACGGTCGTCTCGCCCTGTTCGAGGACCGCCAGGTAGGTGTCGATCTCCGTGTCCGAGAAGCCGAACACGTTCAACTCGTCCCTGAGCGTCCCGTCGTCGATCGGTTCGTCGGTCATGATGTCGGTCCGTTGAACGCTAGCACGTATGGTAGTTCCTCTTGCATGTTCGCTCCACTCGTTCGCGTCGGCCGTCGCGCCGACCGCTCACCACAGGTCCTGGAAGGGGTCCCAGTCGGCGCGGATGAACGCCGCCGACGCGACGAAGATCACCGCGAGCATCGCGAAGCTCACGACCGAGATCACGAACGTTCCGGTCCCCCGCTCGATGAACGGGATCGCCAGGACCAGAAACCCCAGCAACACGGCGCTCGCGGTCAGGAACGCGCGCCAGACTGTCGTCACACCCTCGTCCTCCGTACACGGTGATCGACGGGGGGGAACTTCAGGGTCCCGCCGCGGCTTCGGCCGGCCGGCCCGCCGCATGTCAGAGCGGCCCGGTGCCGAGTTACGGGCGGGACCGCCATCGTCAGTCCCCGGCGTTCGGCGTCTCGGCCGCGTCGACGCCCTCGAGCGGCTGGCTGTTCCAGTACGGGTGGTTCGGGTCCGCCCGGTGGCACGCGACCGCGCGCTCGCCGGGCGTCGACTCGGTCTCCCCCAGGTCGGGCGCCTCGCTCACGCAGGCCTCGCGGGCCTCCGGACAGCGGGTGTGGAACCGACAGCCGGTCGGCGGGTCCACCGGGTCCGGGATGTCGATCGACCGGACCGGCGGGTCCGTCATCTCCTGGTCGCTGGGGTCGAGGTTCGCCGTCGCCCAGCGCAGCACCTTCGTGTAGGGGTGCTGGGGGTCGTTCAACACCTGCTCCGGCGGCCCGACCTCGACGAGTTCGCCGAGGTACATGATGCCGATGCGGCCGTCGGCCTTCTCGGCGAGATAGCGGGCGTTCGACAGCGTGTGCGAGATGAAGACGAACGACGTGTTGAACTGCTCCTGCAGTTCGAGCAGCAGGTCCATCGTCTCCACCCGCAGGGACACGTCCAGCGCCGAGACGGCCTCGTCGGCGAGGATCACGTCCGGGTTCATCAGCAGCGCGCGGACGAGCGCCACCCGCTGTTGCTCCCCGCCGGACAGCTGGTGGGGGAAGCGGTTGGCGTAGTCCTCGGGCGGCTGCATCCCGACCCGGTCGAGCAACGCGTAGATGCGCGCGCGCCGGTCCTCAGTGGAGAGGTCCGGGTCCCAGCGCTTCAGCGGCGCCTCCAGCGACGTGACGACCTTCTGGTTGGGGTTCAGCGACGCGCCGGGGTCCTGGTGGATGATCTGCAGCGCCCGCCGGATGTCGCCGAACTCGATGTCGGGGTCGCCGACGCGGTCCTTGGCGTCCCACACGTCCTGGTCGCGGTAGGCGACGGTGCCCTCGGTGGGCCGCTGGACGCCGATGATCGCTTTGCCCAGCGTCGTCTTCCCGCAGCCGGACTCGCCGACCAGCGCCAGCACGTCGTTCTCCTCGATGTCGATGCTCACGTCGTCGACCGCGCGGACCGTCTCGGGCTCGCCGGTCAGCGAGTCGAGCAGCCCCTGTTCCTCCTCGAAGTGGATCGACACGTCGTCCAGCGAGACGACCGTCTCGGCGTCGGGCGCGGCGAGTGCGCCGCCGGCGTCGCCCGAACTCGCGGCGAACTCGCCGTCGGGGGTCCCGCCGGCCTCCTCGGCGGTCTCAGCCACGGACGACGTGACCGCCGCCACGTCGAACGGAACCGCTTCGTCCGCTCGTTCGTGGTGGAAACACGCCGAGCGCTGGTCCGGACCGGCGTCGAACCACTCCGGTTTCTCCTCGTGGCAGCGCTGGTCGGCCAGCGGACACCGCGGCGCGTAGTGGCAGCCGTTCGGGACGTGCGCCGGGTTCGGCGCCGTCCCCTCGATGGGCTGCATCGTGTCGAGCGGCGCGTCGAGGTTCGGCACCGCCTTCAGCAACGCCCTGGTGTACGGATGAGAGGAGTCGCGGACGATCCGTTCGCTCGGGCCCACCTCCGCCAGCTCGAACGCGTAGAGGATCGCCAGCCGGTCGGCCAGCCCCGCGACCAGCGGCAGGTCGTGCGTGATGAACAGGATCGACAGCTCGTACTTCTCCTTGATGTCGTCGAGCAGCGAGAGGATCGACCGCTGCATCAGGAGGTCGAGCGCGGCGGTCGGCTCGTCCATCAGCAACACGTCCGGTTCGAGGATCAGCGACAGGGCGATCAGCGCCCGCTGGCTCATCCCACCGGACAGCTCGTGGGCGTAGGCGTTCAGGACGCGCTCGGGGTCGAGGTACAGGTCCGACAGCAGCTGGCGGGCCCGCTCCATGCCCTCGTCGACGTCGTAGTCGTGGGCGTCGAGCGTCTCCTCGAAGTGCCCGCCGATGGTCATCGTGGGGTTGAACGAGGAGAGGGCGCCCTGGAAGACCATCGAGATCTCCTCCCAGCGGAACTGCTTGAGGTCGTCCCCCTCCAGATCGAGGACCTGGACCGGGTCGGCGCCCTGTTCGGGGTAGTAGCGCACGTCGCCGGTGGTGATCCCGGGCTCCTCGACGGCGTCCATCATCGCGTTGGCGAGCATCGACTTGCCCGAGCCCGACTCGCCGACGCACCCGAGGATCTCCCCGCGGCGCAGGTCGAGGCTCACGTCGTCGAGCACCATCGCGTCGCGGGACTGCAGGTCGTAGGTGACGCTGACGTCGCGCACCTCGACGATGGGGTCGTCGGTCGCGCGGGCTGTCTCGTCGCGGCCCCGCGAGGGGCCGTCCGTGTCGGTGCCGGTCGTGTCGTCGCGTGTGCTCGCCATGTCAGAGTCCTCCCGTGGCCGCGGTGGTGGTGCCGCCGGTACCGCCTTCCTCGTCTCCGTCGTCGTCGCTCTCGACGGTCTTGGCGTGGCGGGCCCGCACGCGCGGGTTGAACACGCGGTCGGCGCCCTGCGCGAGCAGGGTCAGGCCGAGCGCGAGGACGATGATCGTCACCATCGGGACCAGCAGCCAGTGGAACGCCGCCGGCGAGGAGGTCGCCCCCGCGCGGTTGACGGCGGCGTTCATCATGACGCCCCAGTTGTTGCTGTTGTACGGCAGGACGCCGAGGAAGTACAGCCCGACGGCCCCGAAGATGACCGCGCGGGCCTGCCGGACGAAGTTCATCGTGATGTACGGCATCAGGTTCGGGACGATGTCGCTGGCGATGATCTTCGGCGTCCCGATACCCATGATCCGCGAGGCCTCGACGTACTCGGCGTCGCGCAGCGTCAACACCTGCGAGCGGATCGCGCGTGCGAGCCCCGCCCAGGCGTTGATGGTGATGAGGACACCGATGACGATCGGGTTGCCCTCGATCTCCAGCACCGCCGCGAGGACGATCGTCAGCGGCAGTCCCGGGATGGTCATCATCACGTCGGTGATCGTCATCAGGACGCTGTCGACGCGCCCGCCTTTGTAGCCGGCGAGCGTGCCGGTCGCCGTTCCGAGGGCGACCGTGAACACCGCGCCCGCGGTGATCATCAACAGCATCGCGGGCGTCGCGTAGACGAGCTGCGAGAGGATGTCCACGCCGGAGGCGGTCGTCCCGAACGGGTACTCCAGGGTCCGGAACGCACCGAGCAGCCGCGGTCCCTGGTTTGGGGAAGGCGCCGCGACGAGTCGCGGCCCGACCAGCCCCATGAACAGGTACACCGTGACGACGACGAGGCCGAAGCGGGCGCGCCAGTCGTCCCAGACGATCCGGGCGGGCGCGAGGATCTTCTCGTCGAACCACTGCCGGCGGCGCTCGTTTTTCGACAGCGTGACGTCCGCCATCTGCTCGAACTCCGAGACGTTCCCCTCCGAGCGGGTCCCACCGTCGGAGCGGAGCTCCGACGAGGTTCGCGCTCCGTCGGACCCCTCACCGCCGTCCGAGCGGACCGCGGGGGATCCGTCGGTCGCGTCGCCGACGGCGGGGGCGCGGCCCGTGTGGTCGTGGCCGGAGATGGCCGGCGACCCGGACTCGCGCTCCCCGCCGGTGACGGATCGGTCGACGCCGGTGACCGTCTCCGGATCGATGGCGTCGTCGTTGCCGGCGATAGCGTCCAGGGCGCGGTCTTCGCGGTCGCCTTGGGGGATCGGTTCGCGGTCCGTTGTCGTCTCCGAGTCGTCCGGCGACTCGCCGTCAGTAGGACTCACGCGAGGCACCTCCCTTGGCGCGGGGGTCGAGCCACCCGTAGGTCAGGTCGGCGATAGTGATGCCGATGACCATCGCGACGGTGATGAGGATGAACCCGCCCATCATCAGCGGGTAGTCGCGGGCGCTGATGGACTTGACGAGGTAGAACCCGACGCCCGGGTACGCGAAGATGTTCTCGATGATGACCGCCCCGCCGAAGACGGTCCCGATGGCGATCATCAGGCCGGTGTACATCGGCAGGATGGCGTTGCGCGCGACGTATCGAAGCGCGATCCGCCGCGTCGAGAGCCCGCGCAGGCGGGCGACCCGGAGGTAGTCCTCCCCGAGCACGCGGATGGAGTTGCCCCGCATCGAGAGCGCCCAGCCGCCGAAACCGACGATAGCCATCGACGCGATCGGCATCGCGCCGTGATAGAGGACGCTCCGCAGGAACGGGAGCGTGAACCCGGGGTCGATCGCGGAGTTGTAGCGCCCGCCCGTCGGGAAGACGTTGTACCGGTAGCCCAGGTACGCGACGAGCAACAGGGCGACGACGTAGCCCGGCGTCGAGTTGAGGACGAGGCCGACGCCCGTCGACCCGACGTCGAACTTCGAGCCCTCCTTGTAGGCCATGAGGGCGCCCAGCGAGACGCCGACGGTGAAGGCGAGGAACAGCGCCGAGGCGGTCAGGAAGACCGTCCACGGGATGGCGGGTCCGATGATGCTCGTGACGGGGTCGCCGTACCAGACGGACTGGCCGAGATCGCCCTGCACGAGGCCGACCATGTAGTCGACGTACTGGAGGTACACCGGCTCGTCCGGGTTGATCCCCGACTGGGCTTCGATGCGCCTGTTTATCGCCTCTGGCGACAGGCTGCTGCCCCCCTGCTCCATGATCTGCGCGCGGAGGTAGTCCATCGGTCCCCCCGGCAGGAGCCTGATGAGGGCGAAGCTGAACGACACCACCGCGAAGATGGTGAACACCGACTGTCCGAGGCGTTTGACGAAGTATTTCATGTGTGAAACCGGTTTGCCGCGCCGCCCGTTAGCTCCACCGTCGCGCGACCGGAGCGGTCAGTCGAGTGGAACTCATTCCTGCGGCGTGGCCAGGTCGGAGATGTACCCGTCCGGGGCGATGGTCTCCGAGTCGCGCAGGTCCTCGTGCAGGATCGGTGCCTCGTACTCGGTCGGGACGTTCCAGTAGTCCGTGGCGTCCCCGCTCCGGTAGATCCAGTCGAAGTGGAAGTACGGGTGGGTGTGGTCGTAGGAGGCCCATCCCTGGAGCGCGAGCTTGAAGTCGCCCTCGACGTAGTCGCCGCCCCAGTAGGTCGCCGAGTCCTGCATGATGGGTTCGGACTCGATGCCGAACTCCTGGAGGTTCGAGACGATAGTCTGGACGCCCGACACCCAGTCGGAGAAGCCCGCGGGCCCCTTGATGGGGAGCTCCAGCGGTTCGCCGTCGCGCTGCCAGGTGCCGTTCTGTTTCTCGTAGCCGGCGTCGCGGAGCAGCTCCGCGGCCCGCTCCGTGCGGCTCTCGCCGCGACCGTAGGTGTCGAACTCGTCGGCGACGCCGTCGAGCCAGTGGTTCTCGATCTGGCCGTTGAACTCGCCGGTCAGACCGCTCGGGTAGGTGACGGCCACCTTCGACCCGGTACCGGCCGCGGAGTTGCCGGCGGCGTTCTCGCGGTTGACGACGTTGGCGATCGCCTTCCGCACGCGAACGTCGTCGACCGGCTCGCGGTCGTGGTTGAAGACGATCCCCATCCCCCAGTGGCGGGAGACCAGCGCGGTCTGCATGTGGTCGGGGAGCCGCCGGGTCTGGTTCTGGGGCATGAACAGCGTCGCCGAGCCGTCGGTCTCGCCGTTGACGAGCGAACTCCACCGCCCGGAGTTCTGGGGCTTGTAGAGGTACTCCGCCTCGGAGAAGTTGATGTTGTCCGCGTCGGGATGGTCCTCGTACTTCGTGACGAGCGTCCGCTGGCTGTCGGCGTCCTCCCACTGGAAGGGGCCGTTGCCGATCGGCTCGGCGTCGGTGAACTCCGTCAGCTCGCCCAGCGCCGTCGACCGCTCCTCCTCGCTCTCGGCCTCGTCGAGCGCCGTCACGTACTCGCCGTACACCTCGTCGTACGCGCGCAGTCGGGTCGGCGCCAGCAGCGACAGCAGGATGTCCTCGTTGACCGCCTGTTCGAGCGTGATCTCGACGGTCTTCTCGCCGGTCGCCTGCACGCGGTCGGGCACCGCGTTCATGTCGCCCTCCGGCAGGACGTACGGGCCGATCCCGCCGCCGCCGGCGCTGTTGTACAGGTCGAGCTTGATGTGGTTGGCCACGTCCGTCCCGGTGACGGGCTCGCCGTCGTGCCAGGTCTGGCCCTCGCGGACCGAGAGCGTCAGCGTCGACTCGCCGACCTCCCAGTCGCTGATCACGTAGGGATGGTACTCGCGAGTGGCGACGTTGTACCGCATGAACCGGTCGAAGATCATCCGCCGGGCCTCGCCGTCGTTCGTCCCGTTCCAGACGTTGTACTGGGAGTCGGCGGGGACGGCCCACTGGGCGAGGGTCAGTCGGTCGTCGTCGGCGCCCTCCTTCAGCGTCCAGTCGCCGGTCCGCGGGAGCCAGCTCGTCGGCCAGTACACCTGCATCTTCTCGCTGTCGGCCGACGGCACGTTCCAGTCGTCGGTCGCCTGGAACGACTGGGCCAGCTTCTCCATGATCGGCAACACCGGGAGCGTCTGGTTGGTGACGTACGCCAGCTCCTGGATCGACGCCATCGACGTGCTCTCGAACCCTTCCGGCGTGGCCGTCGACTCCGGCGTCCCGGACCCGCCGTCACCGCCGTCCGAGCCGTCGCTCCCGTCGGAGCCACCGTCGCCCTGTGTGTCCGTTTCCACTGCCGACTGTCCACCGCAGCCCGCGAGGCCCGTCGCGACGCCCGTCGCACCGAGCAACCGCATCATCCGCCGGCGCGACATGGGCGTCCCGTTCGACCCGTGGTTCTGGTTGTCAGACATCGCTCGTTCAAGACCATGACAGACTCCCCAATAAAACTTTGGTTGAAGCTCTTCTTCAACATCCTCGTCAGAATTAAGTGGGTCGTTCCAGTCAGTATTTGACGAGCGAAGTCCGCGTCGGACTTCCAGACACCACCTATGAAACGCGAGCGAGCCATCCGAAGCGACGCGCGAATCGCCGGCCTCGGGCGCGACGAGGCCGCGGATCACCTCCGGTCGTCGGTCGCGTCGGCGACACCGGACACTGGCGGTGACCGGCGATGAGCGGCGTCGCCGACGACGAGCGCGCCTGGTGGAAGGAGGCGGTCGTCTACCAGGTCTACCCGAAGAGTTTCGACGACAGCGACGGCGACGGCGTCGGCGACCTGCCGGGGCTGGTCGACCGCGTCGACTACATCGACGAGCTGGGCGTCGACGCGGTCTGGCTCAACCCCGTCTACGCCTCCCCGCAAGCGGACAACGGCTACGACATCGCCGATTACCGGGCCATCGACGACGCCTACGGCGACATGGCCGACTGGGAGCGGTTGCGCGACGAGCTCCACGAACGCGACGTTCGGCTGATCATGGACCTCGTCGTCAATCACACCTCCGACGAGCACGAGTGGTTCCAGCGCTCCCGGCGCGCGGAGGGCGAGTACGCCGACTACTACCACTGGGTCGAGGGCGAACCCGACGAACCGCCGAACGACTGGGAG
>Ga0207733_100239_pt1 | contig 48992 bp, 46 predicted proteins | sample A23P3SouthBayCA_FD_187735 | JGI IMG/M metagenome (GOLD analysis project Ga0207733, IMG submission 187735) | Aerobic enrichment media microbial communities from Eden Landing Ponds, California, USA - A23 P3 (SPAdes) | ecosystem: Environmental > Aquatic > Marine > Unclassified | place: Emeryville...
TTCGTTCGACCCGGCCCGGACGACGCAAGCCGCGAGGCGTCGGAGACGCCTCGGCCCGTGCGAGCGGGCCTGCGGCCCGCGAGCAGACACCGCAACGAAGTGAGGAGCGCAGCGAGTCCCGGCCGGTCGAACGAATCGGGGCTTTCACGCTGTCTGTCGCGGGAGTATGAGAACCGTCGCTTAACTAAACACCACCATGCGACCGCGGGAAAACGTGATATCGTTGCGCTTCGTCAGGCCAGCTCCTCGATGTTCGCGACGATCTCGTCGGCGTACTCGTCGGTACCGAGCTTCTCGGCGTCGTCGAGCTGGCGTTCGAGGTCGTAGGTGACTGTGCCGGAGGAGATGGTCTCCTCGACGGCGTCACGCACGAGGTCGGCGGCGTCTTTCCAGCCCATGTAGTCGAACATCAGGCGACCGGACAGCGTCATCGCGGTCGGGTTGGCCATGTTCTGACCGGCGCGCTTGGGCGCCGAGCCGTGGACCGGTTCGGCGAGAACGCGCGCGTCACCGAAGTTGGCGCCGGGCGCGATGCCGAGGCCGCCGATCTGGGCGCCAGCGGCGTCAGAGAGGTAGTCGCCGTTCAGGTTCGGCATCGCCATCACGGAGAACTCGTCGGTGCGAAGCTGCATCCACTGGAGCATCGCGTCGGCGAGTCGCTCCTCGACCATGACGGCGTCTTCCGGAATGTCGACCTCGTCTTCGGTCTCCCACAGCGAGTCGGGCGCAGCGAAGACCTCGTCGTCGGGGTACTCCTCCTCGGCGACTTCGATGCCCCACTCGCCGAACTGCCCCTCGGTGAACTTCATGATGTTGCCCTTGTGGACGAGCGTGACCTTGTCGCGGTCGTGTTCGAGGGCGTAGTCGATGGCCTTGCGGACGAGCCGTTTGGAGCCGAACTCCGTGATCGGCTTGATGCCGATGCCGATGGGGCCGTCGTGCATCGTCTCGTCGAAGCCCATCTCGTCTTCGACGAACTCGCGGACCTGTTCGACCTCCTCGGTGCCGTCCTCCCACTCGATGCCGGCGTAGACGTCCTCCGTGTTCTCACGGAAGGTGACCATGTCCATCTCCTCGGGCGCCTTCATCGGTGACGGGACGCCGTCGAGGTAGTAGGTCGGGCGGACGTTGGCGTAGAAGTCCAGCGTCTGTCGCAACGCGACGTTCAGCGACCGGAAGCCGGCGCCGACGGGCGTCGTTAGCGGGCCTTTGATCGCGACGCGGAACTCGTCGATCGCGTTGACGGTGTCGTCGGGCAGGTTCTCGTCGTACTTCTCGCGCCCGGACTCACCGGCGAACACGCGCATCCAGTGGATCTCGCGGCCGGTGGCGTTGGCGGCGGCCTCGAGGACCTTCTGAGCGGCCGGACCGACGTCCTTGCCGATGCCGTCCCCGTGGATGATGGGGACGATCGGGTCCTCGGGAACGTCGAGTTCGTCCGCGTCCTCGTCGATAACGTCTATCGGTGTTCCGTCGGCGGGAACCTCCACTTTGTCGTACTCGTAGCCCATGCCCCCGATTTTTGCGTTCGCGCCTAAAGGCGTGCCGCTTTCCGCGAGACGTGGCACCCGTCCACACACCTCGGGACCCGTTCGGACGAGTCGAACGCCCGACGGCGCCGTCACTCACTCCCTCACCGCACCGAGAACGCCCGCCACGTAGTCCGGCCCGTGCGCGACAGTAGCGCGGGGGAGCCGTCGCCGAGCGGCTGCGAGACAGTCGGCGAGCGCCGCGTCCGCGTCGGCGAAGACACCGTGCCCGTGGCCGACGAGGATCCGCTCGGGGTCGAGGTCGGCCAGCAACGCTCGGGGCGGGAACGGTCGCGCCGCGAGCGTCAGCCCGACGCGCTCCTCGCCCACGAGTCGCGCCGTCGTCAGCAGGTCCGGCGTGTACAGCGTCCCGTCGCGCTCGCGGTACGCCGCCGCCTCGCGCCAGCCGGGCAGGGGTCCGACGCGCTCGACCCGAAACCCTGCCGGGCCCGACGTCGGGTCGAAGCGCTCGATGGGCGCATCGACGAGGTTCGGCACCCGGTCCATCCAGGAGGGGATCGAGACGGGGACGCCGTGACGTTCGGCGAGGACACCGGCGTCGCGGGTGTGCCAGTTCGACAGCACTGCAACGCCCGCGACCGGTCCGAGGTCGGCGATCCGGTCGTCGAGACCGGGCGCGTCGAGCGGGTCGACTAGCCAGACCCCGCCCTTGGCGTCGCGGATGGCGTGGCTCGTCCGCGCCGCGGGTTCGTCGGGGTGGGCCTGCCAGCCGAAGCCGTCGGCCCAGCGGTCGACGACTGTGAAATCGTCGGGCGGCCGCCGGTCGTAGACCATATCTGCCGGCTGTGTCGGCTCGTATTTCTATCGTGTGGTCTTGAGAGCTGAGTCTGGGGGTAGGGAAGTCGTCCGTGATAGCGACTGTGGCGGTGTGAACGCCCCGACCAAACCGACCGCCACAGCCACCGCGAACAGCGTGAAAGCCCCGACTGCCTCGACTCGGGGGACTCGCTGCGCGCTTCGCTCCCTGCGGTCGCTCCAGTGCTTGCGTCGTCCGCCGTCGTCGAGGCAGTCGCCCCTTTCATTCCCACCCGCACAGACTGTCGGATCAGCCGACGCGGGTGGGAATGAAAGGGGCCGGTCGCTCCGGGAAGCACGGCGACGCAAGCACTGGAGTGAGTGAAACGAGCGAAGCGCGCAGCAAGCCGCGCGACCGGAGCGACCGGGGGCTTTCACGCTGTTCGGGATCGCCGATTCGGCGGATCTATTGACTCGCGGGGTGTCCACACTCGCGACTGCGCACGGTCTCAGACCATCACCCCGCACCGCGACCGCCAGCACTTACGGGGGCGACGCCCAAACCGCACGCATGCACGTCATCGCTCACGGCGGCGCCGGATCCCCACCGGACGAACCTGCCGACCGGCAGGCAGTGCTGGACGAGGCGGTCGCCTGCGGCGCCGAGCGGTCCTCGCCCCTGGATGCGGTCTGTGCGACAGTGCGCGTCCTCGAAGTCGACCCAGCGTTCAACGCGGGAATCGGCAGCGCCGTCCAGAGCGACGGGCGGATCCGGACCGACGCGGGCGTGATGACCGGCGACGGGACTGCTGGCGCCGCGGCGTCGATGGAGGGCGTCGCCCACGCCGTCGACGTGGCCGGCGCCGTCGCGACCGAGACGCCCCACGTCTGTCTCGCGGGCGAGCGCGCCGTCGAGTTCGCTGCGAGCGTCGGCGTCGAGACAGGTGTGGACTGCTTGAGTGATCGCACGCGCGAACGGTGGGCCGCCGAGGACCCGCCCGAGGCCCTGGGTGACCAACTCGCGTGGGTCCGAGAGCGCTTCGGCAGCGGCGTCGCCGGTGACGTGGACGATGCGACAGACGAGAGCGGGGAGCGCACGCAGGACGCGGTTCCGGCGGACCGCAACCACGACACCGTCGGCGCGGTGGCCTGTGACGGCGAGACTGTGGCCGCGGCGACCTCCACGGGCGGGCGGTGGGCCGCCCTCGCCGGTCGCGTCGGCGATGTCCCCCAGGTCGGAGCGGGCTTTTTCGCCTCGCCGGCGGGCGGCGCGAGCGCGACGGGGGCCGGCGAGGACATCGCCCGGGAGGGGGTCGCCCGACGGGCCGTCGCGCTGCTGGAGCAGGGGGCCGACGCGGCGACCGCCGCCGACATCGCCATCGACGAGTTCGACGACGCGGCCGATGGAACGGCGGGCGTGATCGTCATGGACAGCGACGGCGGGGCCGGCGAGGCCTACTGTAGTCCGGCGATGGGGACGGCGACGACGGAAACCATTTGAGCGGCGCGGGCCAACCGGCGGCCATGAGCGTCGACCTGGAGTCAGAGCAGTACGAGAAGTGTCGCGAGGCCGGCGAGATCCTCGCGCAGGTCCGCGACGAGGCCGCCGAGCGCGTCGAGGTCGGGACGGGCTACCTCGAGATCTCGGAGTGGGTCGAAGACCGCATCCGCGAACTCGGCGGGGAGCCGGGCTTCCCCGTGAACATCAGCGTCGACGAGGAGGCCGCCCACGGTGCGGCGGCGCCCGACGACGACCGCGAGATCGGCGAGCAGATGGTCAAGATCGACATCGGCGTCCACATCGACGGCTGGCTGGCCGACACCGCCGTCACGGTCGATTTCACCGGAACCGACGACCTCGTCGACGCCAGCGCCGATGCGCTCGACGCCGCTCTCGAACTCGTCGAACCCGGCGTCGAGACCGGCGAGATCGGCGCCGCAATCGAGGAGCAGATCGACGGCTACGGCTACAACCCGGTCGTCAACCTCACCGGCCACGGCCTTGGCCACTACGACCAGCACACCGCGCCCAACATTCCCAACCGCGCGGTCTCCCAGAGCGTCGAACTCGAAGCCGGCGACGTCGTCGCCATCGAACCCTTTGCCACCGACGGCGGCGGCAAGGTCCGCGAGGGCAGCCAGGAGGAGATCTTCATGCTCGAACGCGAGGGCTCGGTCCGCGACCGCAGCGCCCGGCAGGCCCTCGACCAGATCACCGAGGAGTTCAGGACGCTCCCCTTCGCCCGGCGCTGGCTGGACGTCCGCCGCTCGGACATGGCGCTGCGCCGACTCAAACGCAGCGACATCCTCCACGGCTACCCGGTCCTCAAGGAAGAAGAGGGGTGTCTGGTGAGTCAGAAAGAACACACCGTCATCGTCACCGAAACGGGCTGCGAAGTGACGACGCGGAGTCGGTAACGGTAGCGACGCGGAGTCGGTGAGGCGGCCGAACGGAACGCGGGCGTCTCTGTCACTCGGTTGGGTCGTCGACGCCGGCGGGGACCTTCGGGGACTCGATACCCTCGGCGTCGAAGGCGGCGAGGACGCGCTCGCTCACGTCCGTTTTGAAGCCGACCTCACTGCGGAGGTCCGTGACGTAGGCCCGCCCCTGGAGGGTGCGGTAGTAGAGGTCGTCCTCGACGACGACCGTCGCGGGAGCGTCGTCGGCGACGTAGACGAACGGAGAGGTGACCAGCGCGTCGGTGACGATGTCGGTCGCGCGCTCGACGTCGGCCTCGGGGTCGACGTAGAAGTCGATGGTGACGAGCATCTCGGCGGCGCTGGTGTTGGCGTTGGCGACGGATTCGTTGAACAGCGTGAAGTTCGGAACGGTGACGAGCGTGTCCGTCGGCGTGACGAGGGTCGTCGAGCGCACGCCCACGTCGACGACTTCGCCGTAGTGGCCGTCGAGTGTCACCTTGTCGCCGACCTGGAAGGGCTGTTCGAGGACCACCACGATCCCGCCGATCACGTCGGCGAGCAGGTCCTTCAGCCCGAGACCGATGGCCGCGCCGAGCAAGCCCGCGAAGGCGACCAGCTGGGTCTGGGTGAGCTCGAAGAGCACGGAGAGGACGAAATACAGCGCGCCGCCGTAGACGAGGAACTTCACGATGGGGATGAGGATCATCACGCGAAAGCGGCGGGCTGCAAAGCGGTCGGCCAACCCCGAGAGCAGTCGGCTCATCGTCGTCGCCAGCAGATAGGCGAGCACGAGTGTCACCGCCGCCGTCACGACGTTCTCAGTCGTGAACGACGTGCCCGCGCTCTGTGCGACGACCGCCGGGCGACTCCACGCGAGGGCGCTCGTGAGAGCGGTGACGGTGTCGCCGCCCGCGCTGGTCACCATATCATCCCCCGTCGTTCGAGCGAAGCGACGACGAGATGGAGCGCTCGCGGTGCGACCGCGACAGTCCCGTCGGCGACGGTCACCAGCCCCCGCTCGGCGAGGTTCTGGAGCGTCACCTCGACGGGGCGCTCGGGGAACAGGGCGGTGAGGCGGTCGACCCCGACCCGCTCGGCGGCGAGGACGCTCCAGAGGACCGCCGCGGCGTCGTCGTCGAGACCGGGGTCGGTCCCGAAGGCCTCGACGTAGGCCGGCGCGATCTCGCCGTCACGGACGCTCGCCTCCCAGACCGCCAGCGCCACACCGGGGTTGCCGTTGGAGACGCGGCGGAGTTTCTCGAAGACGACCGCCTCGACGCTCTCCTCGGCGCCGCTGACCGACCATGAGGCTGTCCACGCGGGGTTGGGCTTTGGATAGGGGACGCCGACCGACCGCCCCGCCGGCAGCGGGACGCTCGCCTCGTCGAAGACGACGGTCTTGACGCGCCCGGCGCTGCCGTCGTCGACCACGTCCGGGCGCTCGTCGTAGTGGTGTTCGACCACGGTACGGATCTCCGCGGCGTCGAGCGCCGGGATCTCGACCGTCGTCGTGAACGTCTCGCCGACGTCGCGGACGGCGTCGAGGTACGACCACGCGTAGCGGTTCCAGGCGGTGACAACGAGCGCGTCCGAGAGCGCGATCCGGTCGCAAAACGCATCGAGCGCCGCGAAGCCGTCGATACGCCGCTCGAAGAGGTGGTGACAGTCCGCGACGATCAGTGCACCGGCGGGGGCCGTCGCGCCGTCCTTGTCGGCCGCGGCGGCGTCTGGCCCCGCGTCGCCCTGGCCGCTCTCACCGCTCTCGTCGCCCGTGTCGGCCGCCTGGTCGGGGAAGGCGGGGCCGCGCCCGTCGGCCGCGTCGGGATCCAGTGCGACCCAGCGTGCCTCGTTGTCCAGCAGCGACTGGGCGTAGGCCAGCAGGCCCTCGCGGCCTGCATAGGGCTCCGAGACGACCGCGACGTTGCCGCCGACCCCGTCGTCGAGATAGTTGGCGACCGCTGTTCCGACCTTCTCGACCTCGTCGTCGAAGCCCGCGGCTCGCAGGTCCGCCACCGGTACCGAAACCTCGCCTGTGCGTGGCACGCGATTGGAGACAGTCTCGCGGCGACTGACAAAAATCTGTGGCAGCTACACGTCCCGGTCCACGCCAGCCCCGCGCTGGAACTCCGGCGCACGTGTGACCCGTTCGCACCGGCCCGACCCGTGTGAACGCCCGACACTGAAGAGAATTTCAGTAACCCGCGCTACAGAAATATCCTTCAGATTACACTTATGGATCGACAGCCCCTGCGATTAGATAGGTGAGACAGATGTCGACTCGAACCAGGTCACGCGCGTCCCGCGTGACGACGGCGGCTGTATCGTTCGGTGTGACGCGCTCGAAGGCGCGTTCGGTTGCGGTGGCGGTCCTCGCCGGTGCGGTCGCGCTGGCGTTCGTGGTGTGGCCGCTGGCGATCGCGGCGGCGGCGGTATCGGCGTTCGCAGTGTACGCGGTGTCGTCCGCGGTCCGCGGCGCGCGTCAGACCTTCGGTCCCGGCGGGACGACCTCGCGGTCCGGCCAGTCCGCTCGCGACCGGCGCCGCGTCCCGTCGCAGTCGGTCGCCCGCGGCGGACGCTTCCGGTAACTCCGGAGCTCGTCGGTCCCGCTGACTCTCCTCCGCAGGCCCGTCGGCCCTCCGTGGTTTCCGCAGGCCCGTCGGCCCTCCGCAGGCCCGTCGCCCTCCGTGGTTTCCGCAGGCACTTCGGCCCTCCGCAGGCCCGTTGGCACTCCGTAGGTCCTCCGTACCGTCGTTCACGCCACGGTAAACGGCGTCTTCGGTTGGTAGAGTCGAAACAACTATGTTGTGGTAGGGATACATTATTCCAGACAGAACGATGTCTGGGCCGGGGTCACGCGTACGTTCGGGGGTGACAGCAGTGCGAGCGCAGTCGAACGTCATCGCGGTCGTACTGCTGGCGGGATTGGTGATCAGCGGGGCGACGGTGGTCGTGATTACCGGTTCGGTCGCTATTTCACAGAATCAGGAGGACGCCTCCTACACGAGCGGCAAGCAGTCGATCCAGTCGCTCGGCGAGCGTATCGACCGCGTCTCGAGCAGCGGGGATTCGCTGCAAGCGAACATGCCTGACTTCCCCGAGGGGAGCAGTCAGCTGGACACCAGCGTCGGCGAAATGACCGTCTCGGTGTCCAACGGCGGGAGCACTGACTCGGAGTCACGAACTCTCGGGGCGGTGACCTACGAGCAGGACGGCCGGAGCGTGGCCTACCAGGGCGGTGGCGTCTTCGAGGGGACATCGACGGGCGGAAGTTCCGTCGTCTCGCCGCCGCCGGTGAGCTATCGCTACACGAACGGCAAGCCGACGCTGACGATCCCGATGGTCCTCGTCCGTGGCGACAGCGTCGACAGCGGCGTCGAGCTCGAGCGCCAGAGCGTCAGCAACCTGCTGGCGACGATGGACGGCAACCCGAGTACGGCCGCCAACGATGATGTCAGTCCGCTGCCCTCGGGGAGCGAACTCACGATCTCGGTGACGAGTCCGTACTACGAGGGATGGGGACAGGCCTTCGAGAACCGCGTGGGGGTCCCGGTCAACTACGACCACGACGCGCAGACGGCGTCGTTCTCGCTGCAGTGGCGCGACATCAGCCCGCCGACGCCGCCGACGCCGACGCCCTCGCCGACTGCGACGCCCCCCGCGACCCCGCCGAGCACTCCGACGCCCTCCCCGAGTCCGACGCCGACCAGTACGTCCCCTGGCGGGGGCTCCAGCGGGAGTCAGGTCACCATGGTCGACGCCTCCGTCCTCGGTGAGGCGAGTCTCGCCGCGAACAACCGCATCGAGATGGACAGCTACAACTCCAACGTCGGGCCCTACGGCGGGAACAACGTCAACGACAGGGGCGACGTCCGCATCCACGGAAGGGTGACGATGAAAAACCGGATCCACGTCAGCGGCGAACTCCACGCCGAACGGCTGGAGATCAAACAGTCCGGAGGGACCGTCGAGGGGAAGACGGTCATCGGCGGTGACCCGACCGACTCCACGGTTCCGACGTCACAGGGCGGCTCCGGCGACCCGCTCGAGTTCGGCGGGGTCTTCTCGCTGAACGACGACTTCGACTCCGCGAGCGTCGGCAAAGAGTTCGCCAGCGACGTCATCATCGGTGGCGAACTCATCTCGTTCGGCCACGCTACCGTCGACGGAACGCTTCACGTCCACGAGAGCGCTTCGTTCTCCGGGTGGTCGGACACGACGATCCAGGGGAACCTCATCGTCGACGGCGATGTCGAACTCACGGACGAGGTCACTGTTGACGGGGACGTCGTCGCCAGCGGCGAGGTGACTGGTGAGTCCCAGGCGACGGTCCGGGGTAACGGACAGTTGACCTCGGGCGGGAACGGCATCGCCGAGAACGTCAACGTCGGTGACGTCATCAGGAGCCCGCTCGTGCCGCAGCTGCCCAGCGTCCCGACTGCCGACGACGAGATCGACACACGCGCCCAGCAGTACGCGAACGACAACGACAACGAACAGAGCGCGTTCATCCACAGCGGCGACCCCAACTGTAAGAAGGGACCCTGCCTCGTGACCGCCGGCGACTACTACGCCAACTCGATCACGGTCCAGGGGAAACAGTCGAAACTCGTCCTCGACACGAGCGGCGGCGACATCAATATCTATCTCGATGAGGCGTTCATCATGAAATCGAAGTCGCCGACGGTGGTCGTCAAGGGCAACAATCGGGTCAACTTCTACATCGACTCCGGCGGCAACAAGGCGGACTTCCGGATGGTGAACAGCGCGCAATTCATCACCGGGAGCGAGGTTGCCCCCACCGATAACGGGACGAAGGCGTGGGTCTACATGAAAAGCGACGGTGAAGTCAAGATGAACAACAAGATCAAGTTCACCGGCGTCATCTACGGACCGGGCGAACAGCCCGGTGAAGGCGTGGAGTTCCGCGGGACGAACCGCGCCAAGTTCTTCGGTGCGGTCATCGGCGACCCGAGCCACGCCGTCAACCGGATCGACTTCCACTACGACGAGGCTATCGCCGGCGAGTCGACGACGATCGAAGGTGGATCGGGCGGTACGTCGACACCCACGCCATCGCCGACGGCTACCCCGACCCCCTCGCCCGTCCCGACGGCCACACCCACTGCGACCCCGACGACGCCCACCCCGACCCCGACGGCCACCCCGACGGCCACCCCGACCGTCAGCGCACCCGGTCGCGTGGTGTACATCCGCATCATGGTCCGGGAGATCAAAGTCGAGTGACCTGCGGCGGTCTGGCGGTGGCCCGTCCGTTCGCCTTCCACCAGTCGGACTCGTTCTCGCCGACCGTACACGTGGCCCAGAGCCACCGCGTGCAGCCGTTCTCGATCAGTTCGCGGCAGTGTTCGACCACCGCAGCACACGGTCTAGAGCCAGTGGGATGCGGTTTGGTGTCAGCGAGGCGTCGTCCAGAGTCAGTACGGTGAGTCGACACCGGTGGCGGCCCGTGGCGCCGTCGGTCGGCCGTCAGCGGATGTCGTACTCGATCGTCACGATCGACGCGACGAGCGCGTCGGTTTCGAACTGACACTCGACGGTGTCGCTCGCGGGGGTGGTACAGGGCGGCGACCGCGAGGAGGGGACACCGGCCAGTCGCTCGTTCATCGTGCGCCGCCAGACGGTCGCCCGGTTGTCCGGCAGGCCAGTGAGTTCGAACGTCACGTCGAGGGTCGACGACGACCCGCTGGTGAACACGCGGCCGGTCCTGTCCGTGACGATCGATTCGACTTGGAGGGTGCCGCCGGTCTGTGACTCGACCGTGGTCGGCTCGGTGACGACCACCGGGAGGACCGTGCGCTCGCCCGAGAACGTCCCGAGCGGGCCCTCGATGGCGGTCGCACCGGAGGCGCCCTGGTCGCGGACCAGCAGCGTGTTCTCGGCGACGACCGACGTACGACCGCCACTGAAGACGATCGGCCGGAACGTTCGGGAGATCGTCTCCGTTCCGGCGACTCGACCCCCGGAGACCGTCACCGTCATGATCGTCTGGTCGCCGACCCCGAGGGTTCCGGATTCGACGTTGAGTTCGGTTGTCCGACTCCCGGCGATGCCCGTGTAGAGCGATTCGATGTCGGTGTTGACCGACTCCATCGCGATCCCGGCACTCTGGCCGGCGGCCACGTCGCGTGTCGTCTCCAGTGCTGAGAGGCCGAACGCGCTGACGCTCACGAGGCCGACGATCACGATACCGAACACGATGACGAACCCGATGACGTCGCTCTGGGAGCGCTCACTACGCATCTTCGATCACCAGTTCGTCGCTCACGGGGTCGTACCTGACGCGCGTCTCCCCACCGGCGACTTCGGTCTCGCGGATCCCACTCGCCGAGCGGAGCCTGACCCGAACGGCGATCGAGATGTCGCCGTCGACCGTCTCGACGTAGACCGTCGAATCCGTCGCGCTCGGGTCGTTGACGACCCTGATCTGGTAGGCCGAGCCAGCCAGTTGCTGCGGGAAGTCGCGGGTGATCGCGAGGCTGTCAGGGCTGTTCGCCGTCGCACTCAGGCGATCGGTGGTCTCGATAGTCGCCACCATCTGCTGGCCGACGACGTCCAGCTGGTCGGTGACGACCTGCTGTCGCTGATCCTCGACGAGCGCGTCGGTCCCGACCACCAGTCCGGCGGTCAGCGTCAGCGTGATGATGATGATGAAGCTGTAGCTCACTGCCGAGGAGACCGCGCGCTCGCCGACCCGGGCGCTGGGGTCCACGTGTCCGTTTCGGCGGTCGCTCCCGCTCATACTTCCCCCGGTGCGATGACCAGTGGCGCCTCGTAGTCGACTGTCGAGGAGTGGTAGCTGTAGGTCACCTGGAGGCCGTACAGCACCGGTTCCGACGCCGTCGAACCGCCGCCGATCTGCGGAGAGAGGACCGGCGGTGTCGGGCTGGGTGGCGTCCCGTCCGGTCCCTGGCGGTCGACGATCAGCCAGAACTGCCCGCGTACGTTGTCCCCGTTTCTGAAACCGACGTTGTACGGCCCTGCGGGCTCCAGGCGGTCGAGCGCCGAACAGTACTCGTTACCGAACTGCGCGGCGGCGACGTCCAGCCGCGCGCGCTCCGACCGTGGCGGGCCGGTGCAACTGTCGACCGGCGACCCACCGACGTAGAGCTGCAACTCCCAGTTGCCAGACGCCGTCGGCTGCTCGTACACCTCCAGCGCCCACGTCGTCCCGCCCGGGCCCGTCTCGTCGAAGACGACCCTGAACGCCGGATTGCTCGGCGAGAGTTCGCGGTCGAACGTGAACGTCACGTTTCGGACCGTCGAAGCGGAGACGACCCGCCAGTCGTCGACTGGGGGGGACGTCCCCGGCTCTGCGAACGAATCAGTGCTGTCCTGTGTCACGCGGTAGCCGTCGTCGAACGCGGTCCCGAGGGTCGCTGGCGCGCTGACGTTCACCAGCCGCCCGCCGCCGGCGTGGTGGTCGCGGACGCCGCGGGCCAGCGGCGGCAGACCGTCTCTGTACGCATCCCGGTAGTTCTCCCAGGGGTCGCTGCCAGTGTCCTCACCGTACTGCTGATTGACCGTGTCGAGGAAGTCCCCGAGGTCGGCCCTGACTGCCCCCCGCATCGACAGCGCGCCGCTGCCGCGCGCGACCCCTGTCTCCGACTCGGCCAGCGAGTCCGTCTGGACGCTCGTGTTGAGGACGAACGTCAGCCCGATGATACCCACCGCGAGGACGAACGCGCCAGCCAGCAGCAACTGGCCGCGCCGCCCGACGCACACGCGCCGACCGCCGGTCACCATACGATCACCTCGACTCTGAGGACGTTGTACACGTCCGAGCTCGACACATCGGGCGCGTAGAAGCGCTCGTTGGGGTTGCTCTCGACGTCGGCGAGCGTCGTCCCAGTCGGGTCGCCCTCATCGTCGACGATCTGGTCGCTGTCGAACAGCGTCACCGTCGTCGACGCGCTCACCGAGCCTTCGCCCGGAGCACCACCGTCGACGAGGGACTGGCTCGTCATCGACCCGCTCCCGTCCCGGTAGTGGACGATTACGCTCATCGACGTCGTCGACCCGAACCGGTCGTTGAGCGCGATCAAAAGCGCCGGGTAGTTCCCTATCTGAAATGAACTCCGCGTGTAGTAGCGAAACCGCGCCGCGTTGTGGAACTTCGCGAGGTCGGCGGTGTCGCGGTCCCAGAACAGCGTCGCCCGCTTGACCGTTCTGTTCGTGGTGGCCGCATTGAGCACACTCTCGACCTCGCGGGCGTCGGTCGGCGACACCGACTCGCCGCTGGTCGCGGGCGTCACCACCACCGTCTGCAGCGCGAACACGAGCGCGGCGATCACCACGACAGCTGCGAGCAGTCCTTCCAGGGTGAACACCTGCCCGCGGCACCGGGGCTCACGCTGTCCGCCTCTGCGCTGTCGGTTCCGTGAAGGCTCACCACGACCTGACAAGGACGTACACCTCCCGGCCGCCGATGGTCGCCGCTCGGCTGACGGTGACGTAGTTGACGTTCTCCTTGGCTTTGGACCCCGCGGTCAGCGAAACATCGCTCGAGTCGGCGCAGGCCGTGCTTCCCAGTCGCTTGAGACTGTCCGTGTCCGTGTCCCAGCACAACCGCTCGCGCTCGTTCGACAGCGTCCGAAAGTCCGCTTCGATGGTGACGTTTATCGGATGGCGCTCGGCGATGCCGGCGTCGATCCCCGGCGTCTGCCCGCTTTCGAACCCGCAGATTCCAGACCCCTCGAAGTACGCGACGACGCAGTGGGCCTTGAGGCGTCCGTCCTCTGTCCGGGCGAACCCCGACTCGACGAGATTTTCGGCCGCGCGGTCGGCGATGAGCCTGTCGCCCGCGGAGACGCCGCCGTCGTCGTTGAGCGCCGAGAACGCCGACGGCATGAACGCGATAACACCGACTACCACGACGATGAAGAGACTGGCGCCGATGGCGTAGTCGAACACCGACTGCGCTCTGGTCCCCTGCCCCGACATCCGCGACGGTGGTTGCGTCCAGTCCATCAGTCGTCTCCATGAATGGGGGCAGGACCCGTTACGACGGGTTCTCCCCCGTTCGCCCGCCGCGACCGGCGACCCTGCTCGATCCCCCGGCTGCCGTACATGCCATAGCCTAACACATTGAGTTAAAGCTTACGCCACGGAGAACCGAGCGACCGCGCTGCGGCGTGCGCCGTCAGAGGGTGTCGGCCGCCCACGAGAGGCTGTCGCCGAACCCTTTCGAGAAGCCGTCGGCGGCGTCGCCCGCGTTACCGGTCGAGTTGCCGCCGTCGATGATCTCGTAGACCTGGACCGCTTTGCTCCCGAAGGCGACCTGGACGTTCTTCACGCCGCCGACGCCCTCCCAGGTGATGTCACCGGTGCTTATCGCCCGGCGAGCGGTCGCGCGCTTGTCCTCCGCGTTGGCGATGCGCGTGACCGTTTCGCAGTCGGTCCGGGCCTTGAGCGTCGCGCCGTCCAGTTTCCCGCGCGTCGTCTCGGTGACTGTTCCCTCGCTGTCGACCACGACGCCGAAGCGCGCGTCGCCGACGCGGGCCTGCACGCGCTCGCCGACCACGGCGTCTTTCGCCACGTCGGGCAGCGAGTCCGCTGTCTCGCCGATCAGGTCGCCGAGTTCGCCCTCGACGTCGATGCCCGCGCCCGGACACGCGGCCGACTGGTCGGCCTGGCCGCCCGACATCGCGCCCAGTGCCCCGGCGTACACCGGCCCCGCCGCCAGCGTCAGCGCGAGACAGGTCACGGCCACCGTCACCACGCGCCCGAGTCGCAGTCGTCCGTCCGATTCCGTCATGGCTGTCGTCCCTCCTGTGTCATGTGTTCGGTCACTCCGTTGTCCGCCGTGCGTGCGTGGCCGCTCGCCTCACGCCGCATCGTCGCCCTCCCGTCGCGTCGAATCGTCGTTCCGATCGGTCGCGTCGCGTCCGGACTCGGCCGACTCCGCGCCGGCTTCGGCGTCCGTATCGGCTGTCTCATCGTCCGTGTCGTGATCTCCGGTGTCCGCGCCGGGTCGATCAGCGTCCGCGTCGGGCGCCCCGTTCTCGCCATCGCGACGCGAGTCGGGGCCGCTGTGCCCCTGTCGAGACCGCCGTTGCCCACTCTCGCCCTGTCGGGACTGGGCGCTGTCTCTCTGCTGGGCGCCGCCTCGCTGCTGGGCCTCGCGACCGCTCCTTCCGGTCTGGCTCCCCTGCCTGCGGGTCCCCTGCTGTCCATTGTTCTGTTGGCCCTGTCCGCGCTGTTGGCTCTGTCCGCGATTGTTCTGTTGGCCCTGTCCGCGCTGTTGGCCCTGTCCGCGATTGTTCTGTTGGCCCTGTCCGCGCTGTTGGCCCTGTCCGCGATTGTTCTGTTGGCCCTGCCCACGGGTTCCTCGCTGTCCCTGCCTGCGGGTGTTCTGTCGGTCCTGTCCGCCCTGCCGGGGCTGGGATCCGGGCTGTTGGCCGCCGCCTTGCTGGCGGCCGCCAGCTGGTGGTTGCCCCTGTCCGCCCTGTGGTGCGCCACCGGCGTGCTCGGCGCGCTTGCGGCCACGGGCACGCCAGTAGACTAGGCCGCCGACGAAGCCAAGCAGGAGCGCCCCGACGGCGTAGCCGTAGGCGGCGGTGTCCCAGCCGAGCCCGCGCTTGCGGAGCGCGGCCACGTCCAGCGCCACCGCGGCCGCGATGAGGACGTTGACCGGACCGGCGAAATACAGCATCCCGTCGGTGCTGAGGTCCGCCGTCACGCCCAGGCCGACGGCGAACAGTTGCAACACGATCGCGACGAAGACGACGTGCCGCGTCCGACTGTCCGGGAGCGCCGGGTCAGCGACGAACGAGGGTCGCCAGTCCTCTGCGACCCTGAGCGCGCCGACGACGACGCCGGCGACGAGTAGTCCGGCGACCACAGCGCCGGCCGCCCCGCCGAACCACCCGGCGAGCGTCAGTGCGCCGTCGGGCGGCAACAGCGCCGCGCCCACCCCGAACGCGAGCGCGAATCCGACGTGATAGCGCCGGACTCCCCACCCGCCTCGCGGTGCCAGTGTTTGGTTCTGCGTTGCCATAGCTCACTATCCAGCAACGACCCGGATATAATTATCGGCGGTTCAACGGTTTCCGGCCGCCGTCTCCGTCGCAGAGACGGGCCGCAAGCGGTGTCAGGGCGCCCGAAATAGCTAGACCCGCGAGTGGCTGCCAGACGACAGCGACGATGCTGCCCGTATCCCGGTTCGGTCGTGGCTGTCGAGTTCACGAGCCAGCGCGTGGCTCCCGATGTCGTGCCGGCGAGTGCGTGATCTCCGTGCGGCGTCGGCACACGACGGTCCTCGCCGCCTCGCTGGCGAGCACGCGACGTTTTTACCCTCGCGTTCCCAGGAACGGGTGTGCAGGAGTTCGCGTTCGAACTGGCGCTCTGTGGGTCGCTCGAGCCCGTCGGCGGCGTCCTCGCTCGCCAGCTTGGCGCCGGCGTCCACGGCCGGCGCGTCGCAGACGTGGTGCGGATCGTCCCCGGCCCCGAGTTCGACCGCAGACGCGCGATCACTTCCGAGACCATCCCGCCGCTCGCGGTCGAAAGCGACGCCGGGCCCGGTCGCGCCCGCCCAGTGACCGATGTCTTCGACTGCCGCCCGGACCGGGCCCGCGCGGTCGCCGAGCGCGCCGCCGAGGTCGGCTTCTTCGAGCGCGAGCGTCGCGGCGGCCGCACCTTCGTCCGCCAGAGCGCCCGCTACCCCGACTGGGTCGGCACCGTCACCGGCATCGAGAACAAGCCCGACCTGGACCGCCCCGGCGACCTGGCCGACCAGCTCCGTACCGACGTCTCGCTCGCGCTGTTCGACGAAGTGGTCCTCGCGACCGAGACCTACGTCACCGGCGCTCACCTCAACCGGATCCCGGATCCGGTCGGAGTCTGGCGGTTCGACCCCGAGACGGGCGAGCGCGAGGTCGTCCGCGAGCCCACACCGCTCGCCAGCGCGGGACCGGGGATCGAACTCCTCGGCCGCGACGCGACCCGCGCCGATGTCCGGCCCGCGACCGCCGCCGAGAAGGCACGCCAGCGCCGCCGACTCGCCGAACGGGCTTACGGCAAGGGATGGCGCCCCGCCCTGCCCGCCTGTGCGAACTGCGATCCGGCAGCTGTCGAGCCGTCAGCGCTCGCCGACGCCGCGCTCCCGTGGTGTACCCACTACGGGCGACCCGTCCGCCCGAGTTCGGAATGCGGCGAGGGGTGTCCGGGGTTCGATCCCGCCGACTCGCCCGCGGTCGACCCGGACACCGCTCGCGCCGAGCGCACTGGCTGGGACCCCGACCCTGCGGGGCTGGCCCGCACTCAGGCCGGACTCGACCGCTTCGGCGGTGAGTGACCCGCTCACTCCCCGTCGACGCTGCTCTCGTCGACGTCGCTCTCGTCGGCGTTCCGCCGGAGGAGGTAGTTTCCGCCGACGTAGACGAGCGTGAAGATGCCGGTGAAGATAGCCGTCTCGACCGGCGAAATCTCTCCGTCCATCGCCAGCTGGAGCCCGACGTAGACCACCGTCGCAACGACGGCGACCAGCGCCGTTGCGACGACCGGCTGTTCGACCACGATGTCGTCGGCGTCCATGTTCATACCCTCCGACACGGTGCCCACTGGCAAAGTCTCTCTGGCGGACCGCCGCGTGAGCGTGACTGAGCGGTCGAGACCGGGTGAAACCGAGCGGTCGGGGACTCTCACGCCGGATGGGGCCGCAGTGACGGTCGCTCAGTCGGCCGCCTGTCCGCCGTCGATAGGCATCGTGTGGCCGGTGATGTACGAGGCGTCAGACGAACAGAGGAAGGCGACCGCGCCGGCCATCTCCTCGGGGTCGGCGATGCGGTCCATCGGCACGTCCCGCATGGCCGAGGTGTCGAAGTCGGCCCGCATCGTCCGGACGACGAGTTTGATCGTCTCGATCCCCCGCCTGATCCGGCCGAGCAGCGAGTCCGACTCGCCGGCATCCCCGAGCATACCTGACTGGATATTAGTCTCCGTCGGGCCGGGCGCGATGGCGTTGATCCGGACCCCGCGATCCGCGTACTCCAGGGCGACCGACTTCGTGAGACCGACGACGCCGTGTTTGCTCGCCGAGTAACTCGAAAGCCCGCCCATCCCGACCAGCCCGGCCTCCGAAGCGGTGTTGACGATGGCGCCCTCGCCCTGCTCCAGCATCACCGGGATCTCGGCTTTCATGCACGCCCAGATCCCCTTGAGGTTGACGTCGACCAGCCTGTCCCACTGGTCCTCGCGGATGGCGGTTGTCTCCACGAAGTCGGTGAGAATGCCGGCGTTGTTGTGCGCGAAGTCGAGGCTCCCGTAGGTCTCGACGGTGACGTCGACCATGCGCTCGACCGAGTCGAGGTCGGAGACGTCCACCTTGACGAACGTGGCGTCGCCGCCGTCGTCCTCGACGAGGTCGACCGTCTCGCGGCCGGTCTCCTCGGAGATGTCGGCGACGACGACGTTCGCGCCCTCCGCGGCGAATCGCAGCGCGGACGCGCGGCCGATGCCCGACCCCGCGCCGGTCACGACCGCTGTCTTTCCGGTTAGTCCCTGCATTGCTGACTCACGCGGCCGAATACCCGCTGACTCCGGATAGCCCTTGGGGGCGTGGGGCCGGTACTCAGCGGTGTCGAGCGGACCCCGCGAACCGGGGAAACCGTCTTGCCGCGCTCGCCCCTACGACCCCTATGCTCGACTACGTGGGGCTCGAGGCGGACCTCACCGAAGAGGAACGGCTCGTCCGCGACACCGCCCGCGAGTTCGTCGACAGCGAGGTCCGGCCCGACATCGGCGACCACTTCGAGGCCGGCACCTTCCCCGAGGAACTGGTCGAGGAGATGGGCGAACTGGGGTTCTACGCCCCGAATCTCTCGGGGTACGGCCTGCCGGACCTGAGCGAGCGCGCCTACGGCCTCGTGATGCAGGAACTCGAAGCCGGCGACTCCGGGATCCGCTCGATGGCCTCGGTCCAGGGCGCGCTCGTCATGTATCCCATCCACGCCTACGGATCCGAGTCTCAGCGCGAGCGCTGGCTCCCCGCGCTCGGCGAGGGGTCTGCCGTCGGCGCGTTCGGACTCACCGAACCCGACCACGGCTCGAACCCGAGCGCGATGGAGACCACCGCCGACCGCGACGGCGACGGCTACCGCCTCTCCGGGTCGAAGACGTGGATCACCAACGCCCCTGTCGCCGACGTGATCGTCGTCTGGGCGCGCGACCGCTCGAAAGACGGGGACCCCGTCCGCGGGTTTCTCGTCGAACCCGACCGCGACGGCGTGACGACGACCCACATCGACGGCAAGCTCTCGATGCGTGCCTCCGTCACGGGGGAGGTCGGGCTGACGGACGCCTACGTCCCCGAATCGGCAGTCCTGCCGGACGTGTCGGGGATGAAGGGGCCGCTGTCCTGTCTCACGCAGGCCCGCTTCGGCATCGCGTGGGGCGCGGTCGGGGCGGCGCGGGACTGTTTCGAGGCCGCCCGCGACTACGCGACCGACCGCGAGCAGTTCGGCGGACCGATCGGCCGCTTCCAGCTCCAGCAGGAGAAGCTCGCCGAAATGGCGACGCAGATCACGACCGCCCAGCTACTCGCCTACCGCCTCGCGGACCTGAAAGAACGGGGCGAGTTACGCCCCCAGCAGGTGTCGATGGCCAAGCGCAACAACGTGGCAATGTGGCGCGACGCAGCCCGGACTGCCCGCGAGATGCTTGGCGGCAACGGCATCACGACCGACTATTCGCCGATGCGTCACCTCGCAAACGCGGAGACGGTCTACACCTACGAGGGAACCCACGACATCCACACGCTCGTCCTCGGGGAGGACCTGACCGGTATCGCCGCGTTCGAATGACCCCGCCGAGCGGTCGCGAGAACGGTCGAGGCGGCGACGGTGAGAGGGTCGACCCCCGGCCGCATCCCGTTCAAGTGAATCGGCCGGTCTCGGCGCCACACTCCAGACAGCGCGTCACCAGAGCGTCGCGGTCGTCTGTCATCGCCACGGAGTTCTCGGTCCGTCCGCCGCAGTCGGGACACTCGCGGAGCATCTCCGTCTCGCGGGTGTCTTTCGGGGCGCCCATCGCGAGAGCGACGACGCGCTCCTCGCCCGCGTTGCGCCCGCGCTGCCACTCGCCGGGTCCGAAGCGGACGGCCTCGCCCGCCCCCACCTCGATGTCCCCGTCCTCCGTCTCGAAAGTGGCCGTCCCCGCGATCACGTAGAAGACCTCCTCCTGGCCGGGGTGGCGGTGATAGCCGAAGGCGAAGGAATCGCCGGGCGCGAGTTCGTAGTAGTTGACGGCGAACTCGTCGGTGTCGAGCGCGTTCGAGAGCGCCCGCTTGTCCGCCGCCGGTCCCATCCGTCGGTCCAGGTCGTCGAGACTGACGCGATTCATACGGCCCTGTACGCGTGCGAGCGAGTAAAATCCGGGGGCGACGAAGAACGGGGTCGGAGAGCGACGCGAACGCCCGCGAGCCGGGGCGAACCCGCGGCTGAGCGGCCGTAAGACGGCGCGGGCGGTTTACTCGGCCCGGTCGATGTCGAGGTCGTCCTCGATGCCCTCGAGCCAGTCCGAGTCCGCGAGTTCCTCCATCTGCTCGCGGAAGTGGGGCTTGCAGACGCCGACTTTCACGCCGTCTTTCTCGACCGCGATGTCGGCTTCACGGTCGCAGTAGTGACACTGCATACGTCCACCTTGGAGCCGCGAGACATTGAAGCCTCCGACCGCGGCAGACAGTCGTCTGACGACTCGACACCGTGGCGCGGACGGAACCGCGGCGTCGCGGCGCTCGCGTCGCCGCTCTCGACACCGTCGCGCGGCCTCAGAGACCGAGCGCGTCGGCGACGGGGTCGAAGTCGGCGTGGTCGAGACCGGTTCCACCGATGTCGCGGCCGTGGGCGTCGCTGCCGCCGGTCACCAGCAGGTCGTGGCGGTCGGCGAACCGACGGACATCTGCGGGCTTGAGCGGCCCGCTCCCGGGGTCGTGTCCGCGGGAGCCGTCGTAGGGGTAGTGGAGTTCGACCGCGTCGAGGGCGGCCGCACTGTCGAGAGCAGCGCCGGGGTCGGGGTACCGCAGCGGATGCGCGAGCGAGACGAGACCGCAGGTCTCGGCGAGCAGTTCGCGACCGCGCTCGAAACCGGGGATGTCGCGGGCCCGGTAGCAGGGGGCCGACTCGTCGATGAGGTCGTCGAAGACGGCGCCGATCTCGTCGTAGTCGGCGTCGCTGGCGACGACCGCGCGGGCGATGTCAGGGCGGCCCAGTCCCCGCTCGGGTTCGACCGGGAGCGAGATACCCAGACGGTCCTCGACGCACTCGATGATCGCACGACCGCGGGCGCGGCGGTCGCGCTGGAGGCGGTCGACTTCGTCGACCAGGGCGTCGGTCGCGCGAGCGCCGTACCCCAGCAGGTCGACCTGCTGGTCGCCCGCCTCGACCCGGAGTTCGATCCCGTGGATCAGCGTCACGCCGTCGCGCTCGGCGACAGGGTGGCCCAGGTCGGGATGGAGGCGGTCGTGGTCGGTGACCGCCACAGCGTCGAGGCCGGCGTCCCGGGCAAGGGCGGGGATCTCGGGGAGGGTCAGCGTGCCATCTGAGTTCGTCGTGTGGACGTGCAGGTCCGCGACGACCATACCGCCCGATCGCACCAGCCGGTGAAGGCTATTGCGGTCCGACGAAACGGCCGGGGTCGGACGGAACGCCGTGTGAGTCCGGGGCCGTCACCGGTCGAGGAAGTCGGGCTTGTCGGTCGCGTCGATCTCGTCCGGGTTCGGCTTCTCGATGCCCTCGAAGCGGTCGACGGCCTCGGTGATGCTGTCGCGGCCGCCGGTAGGGACGTCGCCTTCGTCGACGACGACGGTCTCGCCCTCGACGAGTTCGGCCCAGACGGCCGCCTCGCCGTCCTCCTCGGGTGGCTCGAACTCCTGGCCTTCGTTTTTCCCCTCGCGGAACGCCAACTCGACCATGCTCTTGTCGTAGGCGGTGTCCACCTCGTCGTGGATGGCTTCGAACTCCTCGCGGTCGTACTGGCCGAGCGACTCCGCGACGCCGAGCGCGTAGGCGCGCTCGGTCGCCTCGTCCCTGTCCAGCGCCGTCCACGACGTGCCGTACTCCTCCCCGTACAGTCCCATGTGCTATCCCTCGATTTTCTGTCCGGGGTCGACGCGCAGCCCGCGGTCCGAGAAGTCGATGGCGCGGATGTCACAGTCGATGGCCGTCCCGCGCATCTTGATCACCTGGACACCGCGGGTCATCCCACCGGACTCCAGGTAGTTGTGGAAGAAGATGACGCCGTGTGCGAGGTAATGCTCGTCGGCGTAAGACGACGGGTCGGTCATCTCCGAGATCAACACTGTGGTGGTGTCGGTCTGTTTCAGCGCCGAGAGAAAGCCCGTGATCTCGTCGGACATGTTCTCGAAGAAGTGTTGCAGGAGCATCGTCGAGTCGATGACCGCGCGGTCGATGTTCTGCTGTTCGAGGAACGCCGTGATCCGGTTGGTGAGCCCGCCCTCGCTGCCGAACTGGGTGATGGTCCGCTTGCCGCTGTCGGTCATCAGGTTGAGAAACTGCACCTTCCCCGAGGCCATCACCTGGTCGAAGCCGAACTCGTAGCCCGACATGTCCTGCATCAGTTCCTCCTTGGTCTCGTGCATGGTCACGTACAGGCAGTTCTCGCCCTCCTTGGCCCCCTGAGTGATGAACTGCGAGGAGAATGTCGTCTTCCCACTGCCCGGCGGGCCGCTCACCACGTAGAGTCTGTTTTTCAACAGCCCCCCCTGAACCAGTTCGTCCAGGCCAGGGACGCCGCTCGAAACACGCATACAGATACGATTCCCGGTCGGGGTATAGACCTTTGTCCCTCGCTTCTCAGCGCTGATAACGAATCCGCGCTGACGAGGCTCGTCGCTCGGAGAGACGAGCGAGCGGACCGCGGACCCTCGAATTCCCGGCGCTCAGCGCAGTTGCGCGAGGCACTTCCGACAGTAGGTGTAGGTGCCCACGTCCTCGTTGCGAGCGCCGCACTGGCGGCACTGGACGACGTCCCCGTCGCCGTCGCGCTCCGCGCTCGCACCCGGACCAGGGTCGTGGCCCCCGTCGTCGCGGTCCAGCGACCCCGGTGCCGAGGCCTCCTTCGAGAGCGCGCCAGCGCCGAGCGACCCGTCGTCCGAGAAGTACCTGAACAACAGCAACTGGAAGACCGTGAACCCGACGAGGTAGACGAGGATCCAGCTCCAGGTCTCCATGCCGTGTCATACGTTGCCACGGTACTTGTGTGTTCCCCTGCAGTATCAGCACCGAGAACGTTCCGGACGGTCCGCCCGATACCCGCTCGTTCCGGCCGACCGGCACGGCGTCACTGACGCGTTGCGACTCGATTCGCACGGGCGGCGCCGTCGCGGTTGTCGAGGTCGGGCCCGATGGTTCCCGACACACCCGCAGCTATACGTCACCGACCGGTCGTATGGTGACCCATGGACGAGGACCCAGAGGAGATACGCGAGGCGAACCGGCGCTTCTGGGACGCGTCGACGGCCCAGAAGATGGCCGTCGGCAGCTATCCGCTCGCGTCGTTCCGGGCGGGCGAGTCGACGCTGTTCGAACACGAGCGACGGGAACTCGGAGACGTCGCCGGTGCGTCGCTCCTCCACCTCCAGTGTAACAACGGGCTCGAGACGCTCTCGCTGGCCCGGGCGGGCGCGGACGCCGTCGGCATCGACATCTCCGGGGAGAGCCTGCGATACGCTCGCGAACTCGCCGCGGAGGTCGACGTCGACGCGTCGTTCGTCCAGTGTACCGTCTCCGACGTCCCCGCGGTCCTCGACCGGACCTTCGACGTGGTCTACACGTCCCGGGGCGTCCTCGTCTGGCTCCCCGACCTCGACGTGTGGGCCGACAGCGTCGCGCGGTCACTGGCCGAGGGCGGTGTCTTCTACCTGTACGACGGCCACCCTATCGCCGACATCTTTGACGACGACCGCGAGCCAGACGGGTCGTACTTCGACAGCGACCCGCGCCGGTACGACGGGGCGAGGTTCGGCGCCGACCGGGAACACTACCGGACCCGGCACACGCTGGGGGACGTGGTCACTGCACTGGCGTCGGCGGGGCTCGATATCGAGTTCGTCCACGAGTTTCCGTTCGCGTTCTGGCGGCGGTGGGAGGGGATGGTTCGGGACGAGCGCGGCCGGTGGACGCTCTCCGGCGACCCCCTGCCGCTGTCGGTCTCGATCCGCGCGGTCGCCGAGTGAGTGGCCGCTTACGCGTCCGGAGGCTGCAGGTCTCGCTGGAACTCGTCGAAGTCGTTCAGGTCGCCGGGCAGGTCGTATTCGAGTTTCCGCTCGGTGCGGCGGTCGACGTTGGCGTCTTCGAGGGGGTCGGCGACCGACTCCCAGCCGTCCTTGACGGCGATAGATTTGGCGGGCGTCCCGGCGGCGATGTGGTGGGCTGGCACGTCGCGGCCGGCGATGGACTTGGCCGCCAGCACCGAGTTCGCACCGAGACGGACCCCGGCGCGGACCATCGAGTCGTAGGTGACCCTGACGTCGTCTTCGATGATCGTGTGGTAGTTGTCGACGGCGGTCTGGTCGACGACGTCGTGGTCGTGGCTGTAGACGTGGGCGTCGTCGGAGATGGAGACACGGTCGCCGATGGTCAACTGTCCGCGGTCGTCGAGGTGGACGTCGTCGTGGACGACGCAGTTGTCGCCGATGGAGATGTTGTGGCCGTAGGTGAAGGTGATCCCCTTGAAGAATCGGCAGCCCTCGCCCACGTCCGCGAAGAGGTGGTCGGCGAGCATCCGACGAAAGCGGAGCGCGAACTCGACGTTGTCGGCCATCGGCGTCGCGTCGAACTGCCGCCAGAGCCACTGGAGATACTTCGAGCGCTCGAACCGACCCTCGTCCATCGTCTCGACTTCCGCGTAGTACTCGCTCTCCAGGGTCGCGTTGCAGGGGTTGTACCCCTGGAGGCGGACGCGCTCGGCGGCCGAGACGTCGCCGCCCGACTGCCAGCGCTCGTAGGCCTCGCGGTCGCCCATCAGGTCGACCAGCACGTCCTCGACGACGTCACAGGTGTCCTCCTCGCCGGACAGTCGCTGGTCGACCGCTTCGATGAACGCGTGGATGCCCTCCTCGCCGCCGAGCGGCAGCGAGACGTGGCGCTTCGTCATACCACCAGGATGGAGCGGACGGGCAATAGGGGTTTCCTTACCAGCGGGTAACTCCCCGACGGCGTCGAGAGTCGCCTGCCGCCGGTGGTATCGGCCGTCGGCTGTGCACGGTCGCACGGTGACGACAACTGGTCGGCCGGTGACGACAGCCGGTCGCACGGCGGTCCGTTCCGGTGCGCGTACAGTCTGGCGACGAACAGTTAAATCCGTGACGGCCAACCTCCCAGTGTGTCCGGATCGCAGAGCCCGTCCGACTGGCTCGTCTGGAGCGCGGACGGCCGCCTGCGCGTTCCCTGGCGGTTGGTCGTCGGTGCCGTCATCGTCCTGGTCGTCGCCACCATCGGCGCGGCCGTCGCGGCGGGCCTCGACGCGGTCTTCCGGGACGCGGGTCCAACTGTCGCCGCGGTCGGTGGGACCGGTGCGCTGGTCGTCCAGGTCGGCGTGGTGGCAGTCGGCGTCGTCGCCGCCGCGCGCTTCGTCGACGAGCGCTCATACACCGCCCTCGGCTTCGAACGCTCGCGAGCCTGGTGGGCGGACCTGGGATTCGGCCTCGCGCTCGGTCTCGCGCTCCCCACAGTCGTCTTCGCGGTCGAACTCGCGGCGGGCTACGTCAGCGTGACGGGCACGCTGGTTTCGCGGGCCGACGCCTCCGTCCCGGTCGCGCCCGCGGTCGACCCCTGGCTGGCGCTCGCGCTCGTCGCCGCTTACTTCCTCGCCGTCGCCGTCTTCGAGGAACTGCTCTTTCGGGCGTACCTGCTCGCCACGCTCACCGAGGGGCTGGCGTGGGTCTGCGCGCGCTTCATCGACGGCGATGGCCGCAGCGTCACCGACGACTGCGGCACCCGCGGTCGCCGCCGCGCGCTCGTCGCCGCGGCGGCCGCGACGAGTCTCCTGTTCGGCGCCGGCCACGCCGCGAACCCCGCCGCGACGCTCCGCGGCGTCGTCATCATCGCCTGCTACGGCGGCCTGCTGGCCGCCACGGTCCTGTTGACCGGCCGGATCGCCGTCGCGGTCGGCTTTCACCTGACCTGGAACTTCGCCGTCTCCTCGGTGTTCGGGTTTCCGGTGAGCGGGGTCACGACGCCGGTGACGCTCCTCGCGGTCGAGCAGTCCGGCCCCGCGCTGGTAACGGGCGGGCGCTTCGGCCCGGAAGCGGGGCTCGTCTCGCTGGTCGCGCTCGCCGTCGGCACCGCGGCCGTTCTCGGCTGGGTTCGCTGGCGGGAGGGGAGCCTGCGCCTGCGTGCCGTCACCGTCCCGAACCTGCAGGCTGACTGACCGCGGTGGGCGTCAGCCCTTCGTCGTCCGTGTCGTCCCTCGCGGCAACCGTACCGGCTAAGTGCGCCCGAGCCGAACTCGGGGGTATGAACGAGCGCGAACTGGGATCCTCGGGCGTCACTGTCTCGGAAGTCGGCTTCGGCGCGTGGGTCGTCGGCACGGACTGGTGGGGCGACCGCACCCGCGAGCAGGCTATCGATATGCTCCATCACGCCGTCGACCGCGGCGTCACGTACTTCGACACCGGCGACGTGTACGGCCACGGCGACTCCGAAGAACTCGTCGGCGAGGCCCTCTCCGAGTACCGCGACGAGGTGACCATCAGCACGAAGGTCGGCTACGACTTCTACAACAACCCGCAGGCCGGGCACGGCGAACTCCCCAAGCGGGTCGATTCGGAGTGGATCGAGACGGCCCTCGACCGCTCGCTCGACCGACTGGACATGGAGTACGTCGACCACCTGATGCTCCACAACGCCAACACCGGTGAGGTCGACGCCGACGTCCTGGAGACCCTCGATGCGCTTCAGGAGTCGGGACGGGTCGACTCGGTCGGGTGGGCGCTCGGCCCCTCGATCGGCTGGCTCGCCGAGGCCGAGCGCGCCGTCGAGGAGGGCTTCGACGCCGTGCAACTCGTCTTCAACGTCTTCGAGCAGACGCCCGGTCGCCACACGATCGAAGCGATCCGCGACCTCGACGCGGACACGAGCGTCATCCCGCGGGTGCCCCACTCCTCCGGGCTGTTGAACGAGCAGGTCACGCCCGAGACGGAACTCGGCGAGGGCGACCACCGCGCCCACCGGCCCGACGAGTGGTACGAGGCGGGCTGGGAGAAAGTCGAGGCGCTGCGCTTCCTCGAAGACCCCGACCACGCCGAGGGGACGCGCACGATGGGCCAGGCGTCGATCCAGTGGCTGCTCGCCCACGACGAGGTGGCGACGGTCACACCGACGTTCCGGACGACCGACGACGTCGACGAGTGGGCCGGGGCCGCCGAGACACCCGCCCTGTCCGACGCGGAGTTCGAGCGCGTCGAGGAACTCTATCGGGACAACTTCGGGATCGACCGCGACGACGGCATGGACGCGCTGCGCTCCTCGGTCGGCGGGTCCGACCTCGAAGGCGTCGACAAGCAGGCAGCAGGGGACTAACCGGACGAGCGACTGTGCGCGCGATTCCCGCTCACACCGCAGGCCGGCGACTGACCGGGCCGTCGGTGGCACGCCTCCAAGATTTTTACCCGCTCGATTCGAACCGAGACTCGTATGGAGTTCGTCACCACCCAAACGGTCCCCGGTGAGGAGATCCAGGAATCGCTCGGCATCGCGCGTGGTAACACGGTGAAAGCGCGCAACGTCGGCCGCGACATCACGCAGAGCATCCGGAACATCACGGGCGGCGAGCTGAAGGCATACTCGGAGTTGCTGACCGACGCCCGGGACGAGGCCATGGAGCGGATGGCCGACGACGCGGAGTCGATGGGCGCCGATGCCGTCGTCAACGTCCGCCTCGAGAGTTCCGAAATCGCCAACGGCGGCTCCGAGGTTATCGCCTACGGGACCGCCGTCACTCTCGCGTAGCCGACCCGCCGCCGAATCCCGCCACGCGAGACTCGCATCGCAACCGCTCCACGCGAGACTCGCATCGCAACCGCTCCACGCGAGACTCGCATCGCAATCGCTCCACGCGAGGCTCTCATTATAACCCCTCCACGCGAGACTCCCACTCCTCATCCGATGGTAACGCGCGTCGACCCCGCCAGAACCGGCGTGAAAGCCGGCCGCGTCGTCGGCCTCCTGACCGCAGGGCTCGCAGTGGTGACGCTGGTCGCCGACCGGGGGACCTTCCGGGAAGCGACGACACTGCTTTTCGACCTCGCCGGCGTCCAGCCCGGGCTCTCTGTGACCGTCCTGTTCTGGAGCAACGTCGCGCTGGCCGCGGTCGCGCGCTACTCGGCGTGTTACGTCGTCGGCTCGCTCCTCGGCGTGGTCTACGACTGGCTCGACCACTCCTCGTTGCCGATCCTCGCCGGACTCGTCCTCGTCGTCGGCCTCGCCGACGGCGCGCTCGCCGCACTCGACGCGCGGAGCGCGTTGGTCGGGGTCGCGTACCTACTCGCCTGGCTGAGCTACGTCCCCGTCTTCGCCTTCCTGTTCGACGAGGACGCCAGCGACGCGCGGTCGAGCCCCCGACGACTCGGTGACGAGTAACCGGTCACTCGGCACCGCACCAGCCTCGCTATACCTCCTTTTCGACACCAGATCGCGAACCCCTTCGTTTCGCCTCAACCGGCCGCTATCTGGTGATCTTTACCTGAACCCCCTCATTTCACCTCGAATGCCGTTCACGTCTTGCGATCAGGGCACTCTTAGACCACTTTCACCCTGCCCCGTCAGACGCGCGTCACACGCCCGCTGTCATGCGGTTCGTACCCACGGGTCGTGTGCGGACCGGTTCCACACGAAATAGAGGTGTTTAGTCGAGACGGTCGAAGGTTTTCTCGGCCCACTGGACGGCGAAGTCGGCGCCGTGCTCGCGGTAGGCCGCGGTGTCGAGCGCGCCGAATGGGGTCGGCGGTTCGACCCCGTGTTTGACCGCGCTACATGCCAGTTCCGCGGCGTCGCCGAAGTCGGTCGACCCGGCCGCGAGGTCGCTCGGCAGGTCGGCCAGTCGCGGCGCGAGGCGTTCGCCGGCGTCGACCCACGCGTCGTGGAGGGCGGCCCGGTCGTCCTCCCAGTCGGCGAAGGTCTCGCGGGTGTGCAGGCCGAGATAGGCGGTGTACAGCGCGGCGGCGAGCTGGTACGTGCCCACGGGGTCGACGCGGTCGGCGGTCGCCGTCGCGAGGTCGCGGTAGCGCTCGCCGAAGAAGCCGAGGAAGTGTTCGGGCACGTCCAGCCCGACCTCGACGAGCGCCTCGGCGAGGAGGAAGTCGACGAAGGCGTCGGGCGAACCCGCGAGCCGCGGCTTGACGAGGACGACTGGTGGACGGGTCTGATGGGTCCAGGCGACCCCACCGTCGCCGGGCGCGCCGACGGTGAACTCGTCGCTCGCGTACCGACGGAGCAGGTCCGGGGTATCGTCGGGGAGCCACGCCGTGGGGTAGCTCGCGGGGTCGAGCGACTCGGTGACGAGGCCGAGTTCCTCGGCCTGTGCGGGCGGGAGCGTTTCGAAGTCCTGCGCGCAGTCGAGGACGAGCGCCTCGGGTGCGTGTGCGTCGCGGACAGCCGCGACGGCGGGCGGGAGCGTGCGGTCGCTGAACATCTACACTGCGGCCAGTAGGAGTTGGCCGACGACGAGGATCGCTGCGACGCCGATAGTCCCGAGCGTGACCTTCGTTGGAGTGCTCATGACCGAGCGTTCCGAATCCAGCGACCTAAAGCCCCCGTTCCGTGGTCGGCGGTCCCGTGCTCACCCGACCACCGTGGCTCGACAGCCGGGACCGACCACCGTGGCTCGACGGACGGGGCGGCTCACCGGCCGGATCTCGCGGGAAATGGGTTCACTTATCAGCCGGTTGGACGAACTGCGTCGTGTATGCCACGCGAGTATTCGCGACGCCGCCTGCTAGCGTCGACTGGTCTCCTCGCGTCGGGTCTCGCCCTCGGGAGCGCCGCCGGCGCGCCCGCGGGGACCGCCGACGAACTACCCCTCCGCTGGAACCGCGCGTACGCCGAATCGACCGCCAACACCGTCGTTGCGGCGGTCGAATCCGGCGACCAGTACGTCGTTCTCGGCCGGACTGGATCACAGAACAGTCTGGTCGGCTGGCTGTTCGGACTCGACCGGACGACCGGCGAACAGCGCTGGTCGGTGCCGGTCCGCAACGACGACCTGGACACCCAGCCCTCTTTCACCGCGGCCGCCCCGACCGGCGACGGTGGAGCCGTCCTCGCCGCCTACGGGACCGGTAGCGCTTACCTCGTCCGAACCGACGCAATGGGAGCCATCGAATGGTGGCGCCAGTACGACCCCGGTTCGGACGACGGTATCCTGCTCACCCAGGACGTCGTCCGCTCGGGCGATGGCTTCCTGGTCGGCGGCTACCGCATCGCCGGCCAGTCGGCGACCGCGGTCGCGCTCCGTGTCGGGCCCGACGGCGCCGAACAGACGCGGTCGACGTTCTTCGCTGACCGAACGTCGACAATACTCGGTCTCCTGCCCCGCGAGGACGGCTTCGTGGCCGCGGGCGAACTGCGCGAGCAGCCGACCGGCGACGAGCAGCCGCCGGTCCGGGGGAACCTGTTCCGGGTGACCACCGACGGGAGCGTCGGCTGGCAGCGCACACTCACCGCGCCGTTCGACGGCGAGACGGGCCAGACCCAGCTCCGGGACGTCGTGCCCATCGACGGCGGCTTTCTCACCGTCGGGATCGCGATCGGTCCGTCCGGGTCGTCGTTCCAGGGCTGGGGCGTCGCGACCGACGACAGCGGCGTCGAGCAGACCAACCGCCGGCTGGCGCCCCGACAGGCGACGCTCGTCACGGACGCGACTGTCAGCGCCGACGGCGTCACCATCGTCGGGCAGGCACTCGAGAGTCCCACCAGTCAAACTGGTGCCGGCTTCGTCGCCGAACTCGCCCCGACTGTCGAACCGCGCTGGGTGCGGACGTTCTCTCCTAATGACATCAGCAGTCTGGCGACGGTCCTCGGGAGCAGCGACGGCGGCGTCGTCACCGGCGGGACCATCCAGCCCGGCTCCCGGACCGCCGAGCCCCGGCCGCGAGGCTGGGTGCTGAAACTCGGGGGCGACAGCGCCCCCGACGCGCCGACGAACATCGAGACCCAGACGCCGACGGCCACGCCGACCATGGAACCGCCGACGGCGGTCGACCCCTCGCCGACCCCGACGGCTTCGCCCACGCCGACCCCGACGGCTTCGCCCATGCCGACCGCGTCGCCGTCGCCCACGCCGACCCCGACCGACGCGGTGACCGACACCGCGACGGCGACGGACGAGGGCGGCCCCGAGACGCCGGGTCCCGGCACCGAAACCTCGTCGGATGGCGGCCCGGGCTTCGGCGTCGGTGCCGCCGCCGCGGCGCTGGGCGCGAGCGCGCTCTGGTACCGGTCACGAGCCGACGACGAGGAGTGAACCCGCGGCGGACAGGGCAGCGGCGCCTAAACTGACGCGTCCTCGTCCGGACCCAGGCGCCGGTACGCGAGATAGGAGTAGACGGTCAGGTACAGCGCGGACGCGGCGACCGGCCCGACGAGGAAGCCCATCGCGTACTCCGGGAGCGCGACCGCGCCGAGCGCGACCACGCCCGAGAGCTTGAACAGTGGGGCGCCCCGCTCGTGAGTCCGCTTCCAGACCCGCTCGCTGCTCAGGGTCCAGGGCGTGCGGATACCGACGAACCAGTTTTTCTCGACGCGCCCGACGACGACACCGGCGACGAAGTAGACGACCGCGACCGCGGGCGCCGTCGCCTGCATCACCGCGAACTCGTACCCGAGATTCCAGGCGATTACGACGCCGTGGACGTACCCCAGCAGGCCGACGACCGTCACGACGAGCAGGTCGTAGTACTCTCCGAGGTCGGTGATCGACTCGCCGAGCGGGTCGATCCGCGGGAGGAGTTCGAACAGCGCGAGCATCGCGAGCGCGACCGCCGGGAGTCCGGCGAGCGCCACGGCTCTGTCCATCGAGCCGTTGGGGCCATCAGTGCCCCAGTGAGTCACCATCTCGGCCGGCATCTCCGGATACGCCAGCGCGCTCGCGACGGCAGTCAGCAGGACGATACCACCGCCGACGAGGTGTCGGGTGCGGAGGGACATGTGTCGTGTGTAGTGCGTTGGTGGCGTGTTTCGTCGTGGTTCGTGGGCGATACTACGGACCGCACAGGGCGGTGCCAGTCCCTTTCGACCTACGGTCGGGGACATAATAAATCCGGGTGTCACATCGACAACGCGCCGTGTAGCGGCGTGGACCGTGCCCCCAGGCTTAGGTACGACGCGGCCGAGGCGTGGGGCATGGAGGTCGTCACACACGCGGCCCGCGAGACGGTCGAAGCCGTCGAGGGGGTCCACCTCACACAACTGGCGGTCGGCGAGCGCGCGAGCGTCCAGCACTTCCACATCGAACCCGACGCGGTCGTGCCCGAACACAGCCACGAACACGAGCAGGTCGGCTACGTCACCAGCGGCTCCGGCGTCTTCCTCGTCGAGGACGAGGAGCTGTCCGTCGGTCCCGGCGACTCCTACGTCCTCGCGTCGAACGAGCCCCACAGCGTCGTCAACCGCGGCGACGACCCACTGGAGGGGATCGACGTCTTCGCCCCGCCGCGGGCGAATCCCGACTGGATGGAGTGATCCGGCGAACGCGCCGTCTTTATGCGGTCGGCGACCCACCCGATGGACATGACACGCGTCATCGTCACCGGCGGCCTCGGCGGGTCGGGCCGCTGGATCGTCGACCGACTCGCGAGCGACGGCCACGAAGTCATGTGCGTCGACCAGCGCTTCGCCGAGAGCGAGCGCCCGAACGTCGACGTCCGCGTCGCGGACCTGACCGACCGCGGGGACGTCGCCGACCTCGTCGCCGAGTTCGACCCCGGCGCGGTCGTCCACTGGGGTGCGATCCCGGACCCGCTGGACCACCCCGCTGGCGAGGTCTTCGAGAACAATACCGTTTCCACGTACAACGTTCTGACCGCCGCCGGCCGGGCCGGTGCGCGGGTCGTCTGGGCCTCCTCCGAGAGCGCGCTCGGCTTTCCGTTCGCCGCCGAAACGTCGCCGCCGGACTACCTGCCGGTCGACGAGTCTCACCCCCTCCGGCCCGAGGACCCCTACGGCGTCTCGAAGGAGGCCGGCGAGGCCGTCGCGCGGGCGACTGCCCGGCGCTACGACGTGCCGGTCGTCTCCGTGCGCCCGTCGTGGATCCAGTACCCCGGCGAGTACCCCTGCCGGGACAACGACGTGCTCGAGGAGGGCGTCGGGAACTTCTGGAGTTACATCGACGTGCGCGATATCGCGGGGGTCGTCGACGCCGCGCTCACGGCCGATGTCGAGGGCCACGAGGCGGTGTTCGCCGTCGCCGACGAGAACTACGCCGACCGGCCGACCGCGGACCTGTTCGAGGCGTTCTTCGGGTCGGTCCCGGCGCCCTGTGACCTCTCGGGTGACGAGTCGGCCATCTCGAACGCGCGGGCCGCCGACGTGCTGGACTGGTCGCCCGACCACTCCTGGCACGACGCCGCCGACGCGGACGTGCCGGAGCCGCGGCTCTGAGTCGGGGGCCGAAGCGACCGCCCGATAGCGGATGCCCCGCACTCACACCCCGGACTCGTGGTCGCGGTGAGCGACGGCGACGACCGACAATGGGCGCTTCGAGCAGGCCCCAGACCGCGCCTTCGACGGGGTGCGAGGCCCGCGTTCGCCGGCCACTCCCATCGAGTGCAGGTATTGTATTGAGGGGTGTGTGGGTGGTAGGCACTCGCGAGTGGTACCGATGGCAGACAGCAGCGAGGAACTGTTCGATGCGCTCCGGAAGCGACCGCGCCGCGTGACGCTGCTCGCGCTCGCACGACACGGTGAGCGGACGGTGGGGGAGTTGGCCGCTCGACTCGAGGCCGACCCGCGGGCGGCGAAGATCGCGCTCGTCCACGTCCATCTGCCGCGACTGGCAGATGCCGACTACGTCGAGTGGGACCGCGAGGCGAGCGTCGTCTCGGCGGGACCGCGCTTCGAGGAGGCCGAACCCGTGCTTGCGACGTTCGTCGAGGCGGCAGACGCGTCCCCGGCAGTCTGGCTCTGAGTATCTCGGGCTTCGAACGGCGACACACCGCTCCGGACAGCGACGCAATATCCTGGACCGGCGGGGCTTTTGACCCTGCCGACCCGACGGGGGGCATGGACCAGGTCTTCGCGCCGTGGCGCATCGAGTGGGTCGAACGCGAGGACGGTTCCGAAATCGAGGGCTGTGTCTTCTGTGCCTTCGGCGCGGGTGCGGCCGGCACCGACCGCGAGCGCCGCGTCGCCGCCCGCTCCGAGCACGCGTTCGTCCTCCTGAACAACTACCCGTACAACCCCGGCCACGTGATGGTCATCCCTCGCACCCACGCCGGTGACTACCGCGACCTGTCCGACGAGGTGTTGCTCGACCACGCTCGCCTGAAACAGCGCACCTTCGACGCGCTCGATTCGGCGCTCGACCCGGACGCCTACAACGCCGGCCTCAACCTCGGCGGCAGCGCCGCCGGCGGGTCCATCGACGACCACCTCCACACCCACGTCGTCCCACGCTGGACGGGTGACACCAACTTCATGCCCGTCGTCGCGGACACGAAGGTCATCGTCGAAGCCGTCGACGACAGCTACGACCGGATCCGCGATGCCTTCGCCGCGCAGGACGGCGCCACCGTCGACCGCGAGGACGACGCCGTCTCCCTCTCGTTCGATTGATCCCGCGACCCCGGCGGTCGGGTGCTTGTCAGCCCTGCCAGACGGTGACGGTTCCGCCGGTCCCCGCGCCGACCGCGATGCCGTCCGCGAGCCCGATACCGGTCACGTTGCTCTGGACCGGCCCGTCGAGCGGCTGCCGCCAGGCGACGCCGGCCCCGTCGGCCGTCCGCCGTACCGCCACCAACGCGGTTCGCTCTGCCGTCGGGACGAGCACTTCGACCCGTCCATCGCCGTCGATGTCGCCCGCGACCCCGCCATCGAGTATCCGCGAGCCGTAGGTGTGCGTCGAGACGCCGTCGGCGGTGGCGGTTATCGACAGCGACCCGCCGCCGAGGCGATAGAACTCGAGGACGCGGTCGACGTGGGGCTTCCGGACGACCGCGAGTTCGGCGTGGCCGTCGGGGCCGAACGGCGCGACGGCGAGTTGGTGTCGCCAGCCCCGCGAGTGTGTCGGTCCAGTCGCGAGTCGCTCGCCCCCGGCGGAGAACACCGCGACCCGCGCCCCCTGGACGCTGTCGGCGACGGTCGTCACGACTTCCGGAGCGCCGTCGCCGTCGAGGTCCGCGACCAGCGGCTGGAGTCCCTCGAACACCACGGGCGCGTCGACGCTCGCTCGCCAGTCGACGGCCGGACGCTCCGTGTCGACGACGGTGAGCGTCGTCCCCTCCGTCGTGTCGCCGAGCGCGCCGTGCGCGTAGCGGTCGGTCGGGTCGGTGAACAGTGCGACGCGGCCGTCGCCCAGCGCCGCGAGTCGGCCGTCGACGAGCGCGTCCACGGCCAGACGCGCCCGCTCGTCACCGGCGACGACGAGGTCTCCGCCGTCGGCCACGTAACACACGCGTTCGCTGTCGCCACCGGGCACGACCAGCGGCGACGTGCGCGAGGCCATGTCAGCGGGCGGACGAAGCAGTTGGGGACCGTTGGCCCCGCCAGTGGCGACGACCGGCTGTGTCTCGGCCGGGAGCGGGTCGTAGTCGGCCACTCGCGCGGCCTCGCCGTCGGCGACGCGCCAGCGACTCCCGCGCCCGTCCGCGTTCACGACCGTCCACACACTCCCCGTATCGGCGGGATGGGCCACCAGCCACTGTGGCTGGCCCGGCGGCTCGAACGTGACAGGGTCGGCGCCGCGGACATCTCCCGCGCCTGCGAGCGTCCGGTTGCCGGTCACCCGAGCGTGCGTGTACCGGTACCCCATCCCGCCGGGACGCCGGACAGTACCCACCGTCGCGGGGGCGCGTTCGGGTGTCTCCGTCTGCATCCCAGGGAGCGTACAGCCACCGAGACCAGCCGCCGCGAGGGTCGTGAGGACGGTCCTGCGTGTCGGCACACCCGCGCTTCGCGCGGTCGACACAAAGAGCCCCGGCGTGTGTGGTGGTCCCGAGGGAAACCGCTATGTGCCCAGCGGCAAACGGTCGGATATGCTACTCGTTCGTCGGCACTGACAGAACCGCCCCTCCACTACTGGTTCGATAGCCGGCCCGAAAGGACAGTTCGGCGGTTCGGACCCACTGTCGCCCCGTCAGCTTCGCTCGCAAACGACCGATACACAGCCACAGATGACCGACGACCACACTTCCGACGGACAGATTACCGACCAGACCACCGACGAACAGATTACCGGCCAGACCACCGACGAACAGACTGCTGGCCGGACCGAGACGGACACCGGGTCCGGGTCGACTGAGACCGACGACGACGCTACGGAGTGGTCGCCCGCGGCGGCGAACCACCCGCTCGCGGACCGCCTCTCGGACCGGACGATACCGCTGGAGACGACCGACCCCGAAGCGGACCTGGACGACCTGGCACCGCTCCTCGACCGCATCGCCGACGCGCGGGTCGTCGGCCTCGGGGAGGCGACCCACGGGACTCGCGAGTTCTTCCAGCTGAAACACCGCCTGATCCGGGCGCTCGTCGAACGCCACGACTGCCGGGTTGTCGCTCTGGAGGCGAACTTCTCGGAGACGCTGGCCATCGACGAGTACGTCGTCCACGGCCGCGGCGACCCGCGCGACGCGCTCGAGGGCATCTACTTCTGGACGTGGGACACCGAGGAAGTCCTCGCCCTGATAGCGTGGCTCCGCGAGTTCAACGAGGGACGCCCCGTCGACGACCGGGTGCGCTTCTACGGCTTCGACGCGCAGTTCACTTACGGCCCCGCTGCGGCACTTCGGGAGTTCTTCGAGGAGCGCGACCCCGAGTTCCTCGCCGACCACCGCGAGACGCTCGACGCGCTAGCTGACGACGGCCTCGTCGACGACTCCGCGGACGACTCCGCGGACGACCCCGAGGACGACCCCGAAGAAGACTCTGAGGACGACTCTGAAGACGACTCCGAGGACGACGGCGTGGGGGTCGCCGACGCCGAGGCACTCGTCGACGCGCTCGATTCGTGGTTCGCCGAGCGCGACCAGGACGATGACGGCGGGGCGGTCGCACTCCACCGGCGACACGCGACGACGCTCGAACAGGCCGTCGGGATAACCGCCGCGGAACACGCCGACGACATGGAGGCGCTGATCGACCGGCGCGACAGCGCGATGGCCGAGAACGTCGCGTGGATCGCCGACCGCGAGTCCGCCGACCGCGTCGCGGTGTGGGCCCACGACGCCCACCTCCAGCGGACCGTCCGCGACACGCAATGGGGGCCGGCCCCGTCGATGGGGCAACACCTCGCGGAGCGCTACGGCGATGACTACTACACGCTCGGGTTCGATTTCGGCGAAGGTGCGTTCCAGGCGATGGTCGAAACCGACGACGGCTACGACCTCCAGCGCTGTACGGTCGGCCAGCCTCCCGACGACGCGGCAACCCGCCTGTTCGCGGCGGTCGACCACCCACACTGGGTCGTCGATTTCGACGATGTGACCGCCGACGCCCAACTCGAAGACTGGTTCGACGCGGACCGACACGTCCGCTCGCTCGGCGCGGTGTACGAATCCGAGGACGAACCCGAGAGCACCAACAGCGACTACCGGTTGCCCGAAGCGTTCGACGGCCTCGCGTTCGTCGCCGAGACGACCCGGGCGAGGCCGATAGAGCGCGAGTGAGCGGCCGACCAGACCGCGAGACACCGGCCAGCCGCGGACGCGGGCCGACACGACCGCGGGACACCGGACCGGCCGCGGACGCGGGCCGACACGGCTTTGAGCGCCCCGCGTGAAGCCCAGACGATGACAGACGAGCGGGCGAGCGCGCTCCGCCGGGTCGGCCTGCTCCTGCTCGCCGTGAACCTCGCGCTGGCGCTGGTCAAGGGCGGCGCGTGGGTCGCGACCGGCAGCCTCGCGGTGCAGTCCGAGGCGATCAATAGCCTCGCGGACTCGGTGTACTCGCTGGTGACCGTCGCCGGCCTCTACCTCACCACCCAGCCGCCGGATTTCGAACACCCCCACGGCCACGAGCGCATCGAACCGTTCGTCGGCCTCTTCGTCGCACTGGGTATCTTCGCGGCCGGTGGCACCGTCCTCTATCAGGCGGGGATCTCGCTTCTGTCCGGCGACGTCTCGGTCTCCCGGGGGCCGGTCGCCGTCGCCGTCCTCGCGGCCGCCGCCGCCATCAAGTACGGCCTCTATCGCTACGTCCTCGCCGTTGGCGACCGGCACAACTCCCCCGCGTTGACCGCTACCGCGCTCGACAACCGCAACGACATCCTCACCGCGTCGGCCGCTATCGTCGGCGTCGTCGGCGCGGGCGCGGGCTACCCCGTCCTCGACCCCGTCGCCGCGGTCGTCGTCGCCGCGAGCATCCTCTACACGGGTGTCGAAGTCGTCCGGGACAACATGGGGTATCTCGTCGGTCGGGCCCCGCCCGAGGACCTCCGCCGGGAGATCATCGAGCGCGCGCTCGCCCACCCGGACGTCGAGGGCGCCCACGACGCGATCGCTCACTACGTCGGCCCGGAGGTCGACGTCTCCCTGCACATCGAAGTCGAGGGTGACCGCACGCTACTGGAGGCCCACGACATCGAGACGGCGATCATCGAGTCGATCACCGAGATCCCCGAGGTCGACGACGTGTTCGTCCACGTCGACCCCCGCGAGGCCGGCGAGTGGAAGGCCGACGCCGAGGTCGACCGCTTCGCCGGCGACCCCGGCGGCGACGAGTGAACCCCGCGCCCCCGATAGACATTCGGTCACGGCCCGTCTTCGACCGACAGGACTCATGTCCCTGTTCCCGACGCGGATCGAGACCGACCGTCTCGTCTTCGAGCGACTGTGTCACGACGACTGCGACCCGTTCGAGCTCTCCGACTTCTTCGCTCGCGAGGACTGGGCCGAGGCCGCCGCCGACCACATGCCGTGGTTTCAGTTCGACACCCTCGACGAGGTCGCCGAGTTCCTCGACCACGCCGAAGACCAGTGGGCCGACCGCGACACCGCGCGGTACCTCCTCCGGTCGAGTGAGGAGGATGGCGACATCGTCGGCACCACCGCGTTCGGCCCGGAGTGGGAGACCCGCCGCGCCGGGTCGGGCATCGTCCTCGCCACGGAGTACTGGGGCCGGGAGTACGGTCTCGAACGCGCCACTGTGTTCGTCGAACTCACCTTCGAGCAGTACGACCTCGACGCCTTCTACACGACCTGTGCCGCCGAAAACGAGCCCTCGCGGCGGATGATAGAGAAGTACGTCGACCGCTACGGCGGCCGCCACGAGGGGCTGCTCCGCCAGCACTCCGGGCGGCCCGACGGCGACGTGACCGACCAGCACCGCTTCACGATCACGCGCGAGGAGTACGAGGCCGCCACCGCCGACCGGGAGACGATGGCCTTCGACCTGACGTGGTGAGGCCGCGGTCACGGTTCGACCGCTCGTCGCTGTCGCACTCATTCTCGGCGAAACTTTCACACTGTTCGTACCGGGCGAACGAACGCCAACAACTGCTCACCCCTCAACTGCGACCCGAAACGCGTTAGCCCGCGACGCCGCTACGGGCGACCGTGACGGTCATCGGCCTCGACGACACGGACTCGCGCGAGCGCGGGATGTGTACGACCTACGTCGCTGCCCGACTCGCCGCCCGGATCGAGGACGCGGGCGGGCGCGTCGAGCGCCGTCTGCTGGTCCGGCTCAACCCCGGCGTCGAGCACAAGACCCGCGGCAACGCCGCCCTCGCCGTCCACACCGACCTCGACCCGGAGCGCGCACTCGAACTCGCCCGTGACCACCTCGACCTGGCCGAGACCGCTGATCCGCGGACGAACCCCGGCGTCGTCGTCGCACCCGGCGATCCGGGCGACCCTGCGGCGGTCCCGGATAACTCCACCGTGATACCCGACGCCGTTGCCGACTTCTCGCGCGCGGCCGTTCGCGACTACCACACGGTTGACGACGCCGTCGCGCTCGCGGCCGCGGCGGGCTACGAGACGGCCCACGCGGGCAACGGCCGCGGGCGGATCGGCGCGCTCGCGGCCGTCGGCGCCTGGCGCGCGTTCGACGACTGGACCTACGAATGTATCTCCTACCGCGAGCGCGAGCGCTGGGGGAGCGAGCGGGACGTGGACGCCGAATCCGTGCGCCGGGCCGCAGACGCGGCCTATCCCGCCGTCTGGGACACCATCGACTGCGAATCCGGCTATCCGGTCTGTGTCCCGCGCACGCCCTGCCCGATCCTCCACGGGATCCGCGGCGACGACCCCGACGCCGTGCGGGCGGTGGCCGCCGACATCGACTCGGAACCCGTCGCCCGGCGGGCGCTGTTCGTCACGAATCAGGGGACTGACGCACACCTGCAGTCCGTGGATTCGGTCGACGCGATGCAGAACGGGCGAGCCTATCGGGTGACCGGCGACGTGGTCACGGCGCCCGAGACCCGCGAGGGCGGCCACGTCTTCGTGAGCGTGGGTGACGACTCGGGAACGGTCGAGTGTGCCGCGTTCGAACCCACGAAGCGCTTTCGCGACCGGGCGCGGGCGCTTCGCGTCGGCGACCGCGTGACGGTCTGTGGCGAGGTCAGCGACGGGACGCTGAAACTGGAGAAGTTCGCGGTGCGCGAGCTGGTGACGACCGAGCGAGTGACCCCCGACTGTCCCGACTGTGGCCGGTCGATGAGTTCGGCGGGCGCTGGACAGGGCTATCGCTGCCGGGACTGCGGGACGACCGCGCCGGGCAAAGTCGAGCGCCCGGTCGAGCGGGACCTGGAACCGGGGTGGTACGAGGTGCCGCCCGTCGCCCGGCGCCACATCGCGACACCGCTCGTTCGGGGCGGGTTCGACGGCGACACGCATCCCGAGCGATGAGGCGCAGTTTCTGTAGAACACACCGTGACTGCAGCCGATCCCGTGGGCTGAAAGCCCTCGGCCCGCTCACTCGCTATCGTGACTGCCACCGCGATTGATCCCGTGGGCTGAAAGCCCTCGGCCCGCTCGCTCGCTATCGTGACTGTCACCGCGATTGATCCCGTGGGCTGAAAGCCCTCGGCCCGCTCGCGGTCGCTGAGCGGGATATCTTCGCTTCGCTCAGATAGTGCCGCCCTCAGCGACTAGATGAACGCGACCGGTCCTCGCCCTTTCAATCCGCCAGGATAGTACAGCACCGCCCCGCGCCGCGGACGGCCACACACCTCCCCAGCCGATTCGCTCGTTCGCGATGCTCACTCGCTCATCCCTCGCACGGTGCTGTCGCGAGACGAGACTCGCGACAGCGCGCGCCCCGATTCCTGTCCGACGGGCGAGTCGCTGGCAGTCAGTCAGTCAGGCCTCGAGGACTTCGACCAGGTTGCCCTCGGGGTCGCGGACGAAGAGGATCCGCGTGCCGCTCGCGGTGGTCTGGGGCTCGCTGAGCGTCTCGACGTCGTCGGCGAGACCGTCGTAGAACGCGTCGAGGTCGTCGACGCCGAGACCGAGGTGTTTCGCACCGGCCTGGTTGACAGACTCGGCGGCGGCGTCGGCGCCCTCGGGGTCGTACTCGACGAGTTCGACGCGGGCGCCGTCGGCGTCGAGGTGGGCGAACTGCCCCGTGGCGCCGGGGACGCCGACGCCGGTGGAAAAGCTCTCACCGGAGACGGTAAAGCGGTCGAGCACCGCGAGGCCGAAGGTGTCGCGGTAGAATTCGACGGCGCGGTCGAGGTCGGTCACGGTGATCCCGACGTGGTGGGCGGCGAGTGTCGTCATACTCGACAGCGCGACGTGAACGGGAAAAACCGTGTCGGATCGCCGAGACGCCCGTCGCGTCACGGGTCGGACCGTTCGGTCCGGTCGGGTGGAGGACGCGTCTTTCAGCGTCGGTAAGCCGACCCGATACGGGAATAGCGTCCCGGTAACAATTCCGGTACGGCGCCTCTGTTCGTCGATGAGCGAGCGCGATTCACTGGACGGGCGCGCGGGTCGAGTGTTCGTGGGGCCGCCGCCGCCGTACCGCGCGGCGCCCGACGACGTCCTCCCGGGGGTATTCAAGACCCGGTCGGACGGCGCCCACCGGTACATCTGCTACGCCGACAGCCCCGAAGTCGGCGCCGTCGCGGCGACCCGCCTCTCGGTCGACGCCGACGCCGTCGTCGAGCGGGAACTCTGGCGCTAAGCACTCATTCGTGTCTCACCGTGGTCCCTGGCTCTCGAGTTGCTCGAACGCGGCCGCGACCCGCCGGCGGTCGACCGACCGCGTCTCGCCCGCGTCGAGACCATCGGGGTCCCGGAACGCCGCCGCTGCGGGCTCGTCGCCGACACGCACCGACCCGTGTGTGGTGTCGCGCTCGACCGCGAAACAGACCGAGAGCACCGATCCGTCGGCCGGGTCGCCGGGCATGTCGAACCCGGTCCGCACGAGCGCGAGCGCGTCGGGGTCGACCGCGAGACCGGCCTCCTCTTCGAGTTCGCGCGCGGCGCCGACCGGCGCCGGCTCGTCGACCTCCAGGAACCCACCGGGCACGGTCCACTTCCCGCTGTCACGACCGTGGTCCCGCTCGACCAGGAGAGCCTCGCCGCCGTCGACGACGACCACCTGTGCGGTCGGTGTCGGCGTCTGGAAGACGAACTCGCGGCAGTCGGGACAGAACTGCCGGTCGCGGGCCTCGAACACGCGGGTGTCGAGTTCGGCACCGCAGTCGGGACAGTAGTTCGCTCGGCGTTTGGTCATCGACGGGTAGTGGCGTGTGCCGCGTGTTTCAACCTTTCAGTCCCGTCCCGGTCAGCGCGACGACCACGTCGTCGTCCGGGGCGACGACGCCGCGTTCACGGTAGATTTCGAGGGCCGCGGTCGCCGTCGCGCAGGTCGGTTCGACGTGCAACCCCGCTCGCGCGAGGCGGTCGTGTTCGCGCTCGGTGGCGTCGGGTCCGACTGCGACCGCGTCGCCGTCGGTTTCGCGAATGGCGGCGCGGATCTGGTCGCTCCGGGCCGGTTCGCGGATCTGGATGCCGTCCGCGAGGTCGTTGGTCGGTGGGGCCTCGTCGTCGGTCCCCTCGCGGAGCGCGTCGGCGATGGGGGCCGCGCCGGTGGCCTGCGCGCCCAGCAGCCGCGGCACGTCGTCTGTCCAGCCCGCTTCCCGGAGCGCGCGAAAGCCGCGGTAGGCGCCGAGAAAGAGCGTGCCGTGGCCCAGCGGCGTCACGACGGCGTCGGGTACGTCCCAGTCGCGCTGGGCCGCTATCTCCATCGCCATCGTCGATGTCCCCGCGAAGAAGGCGGGGTCCCAGGCGTGGCTTGCGTAGTAGCCCGCCGCGCCGTCGTCCCCGCTGGACTCGACTGCCTCGACGCAGGCGTCGGTGACGTCCTGTCGCGTCCCCTCGACGCGGACGAGGGTGGCACCGGTGTGCTCGATGGCCCGGAGTTTGCCGGGCTTGGCGTCGGCGGGGACGTAGATTTCGGCGTCGAGGCCGGCGCGGGCGGCGTACGTAGCGACGGCGAGTCCGGCGTTCCCGGACGAATCCTCGACGACGCGGTCGACGCCCAGGTCCACAGCCCGCGAAATCGTCGCTGTCGCGCCGCGGTCCTTGAAACTCCCCGTCGGAAACAGCGATTCGAGTTTGAACTGGCAGTCCCACTCGCCGCCGTCGACCAGCGGCGTCCACCCCTCGCCGAGCCTGACTCGCCGGTCGACGGGCAGGAACGACGCGAACGACCAGAGACCGCGGTCACGGTCGAGCGCGAACGGCGTGTCAGACGCCGGCCGTGGCGCCGCGGCGAAATCGAGCGCGTGACCGCAGTCACAGCGCCAGGCAGTCACCGTGTCGGCGTACTCCCGGGCGCAGGCCTCGCAGATGAGCATGGCGTTACTGTTGGGTCGAGCGCTGATAACCCCAGCCCTGCCCGGCCGCGTCACCAGCTATTAAGTACCGACTAGCCGATCTATCGACCATGCGCGACCCCTCCAGACGCGCTGTTTTAGCGACCCTCGGACTGGCGGTCACCGGATTCGCCGGCTGTTCCGGCGGGGACGGCGGGACGCCTTCGGCCGCGTCGACACCGACGGACACATCGACCGGGACGCCGACGAACACACTGCCACCAACGGCAACGCCCACTGCGACCCCGACGGACACGCCGACCGCGACGCCCACACAGACGCCGACCGACACACCGACGCCGACTCCGTCCGGACTCCCGGCGACGGGACCCGACCCAGCGGGCGTCGAGGCGTTCGACGACGCTGTTCCCGAACTGGTTACCACCAACGGCTTCCCGGGTGCGACGGTCGCCGTGATGGAGCGCGACCGGCTGGTGTTCGCCCGCGGCTACGGCTACGCCGGCCCGGCGACCGACACGCCGGTCGCGCCGGGTGCGCTCTTCCGTGTCGGGAGTCTCTCGAAGCCTGTCACTGCGCTCGCCGTCCTGACCCTCGCCGAACGCGGCGCCCTCTCACTCGAGGACCGAGCCACCGAGATCCTCTCGGACCTGGTGCCGGACAGTGGACTCGGCGACGAGCGCCTCGCGGATGTCACCGTCCGGCACCTCGTGCGCCAGACGGCCGGGTTCGCCAATCGGTCTATCGGGTTCGACCCGATCTTCGAACCACGCCGAGTCGCACAGTCCCGCGGTGAGGACTCGCCAGCGAGCGCCGAAGCGACAGTCACCTTCGCCTTCGACCAGTCGCTCGCGTTCGACCCCGGCACGGAGTTCCGGTACGCCAACGTCAACTACACGATTCTCGGGCGTATCGTCGAGGCCGTCACCGGCACCGACTACGAACAGTTCGTCACCGATAACGTCCTCTCGCCGGTCGGTGCGACGCGGATGCATATCGGTGCCACCCGAGAGTCGAATCTCCACGAGGACGAAGTCCGGTATCTGAGTCGCCAGCCCGTCCAGTCGCCGTTCCCGGACGGTGGCGAGGTGCCGCGCCCGTACGGCGCAGCGGTACTCTCGAAGGCGGCCGACGCCCCCGGTGGCTGGGTCGGCTCCGCGGTCGATCTCCTGCGGGTCGTCCGCGGAGTCGACGGCCTGGCGACCACGCCCGATATCCTCTCGGCCGAGACGCGAGCCACGATGACCGCCCGCCCGGACATCGCACAGTGGGACGGCGCTACCCAGTACTACGGGATGGGCTGGTTCGTCGTCCCCGGCGACGACCCGTCGCTGTGGCACAACGGCTCGCTCCCCGGGAGCTACGGCTTCCTCTATCACGACGGCGAGAACGACCGGACACTCGCCGCCCTGTTCAACGGTCGCTGGCCCGACGCGCAGTTCCGACGGGGCAACGCCCGCGCCCAGCGGACGCTCCTCGACGCGTTCACGTCCGTCTCCGCGTGGCCCGACCGGGACCTGTTCGACCAGTTCGACTGATACTTTCCCACGGCTCGTTTGCCGATGTTCAGCGTGTCGCGAACCGACGGTTCGCAGACATCAGACGATTTTCGATCTTCGAATATGGGCATCGAGGAAGCACACACGAAGCCGACATCGGCGCTGTCGGCGACCGTCGTCCCGACCGCCGCGGCGTAGTCCGAACGAACGGACTCGGCCCGCGCGCACTCCTCGGGGTCGGGACGTGGCGGCGCTACGAAGCGTCGGGTCGGACACAGTAGTTGCAGTTCCGTCCCACCTCGCGGACGCCGCAGTCGATAGGGTTCGGGGCCTGTCTCGGAATCGACGGCCGAAACGCGGAAAACCGTCGGCGTACACGGGAGCACGGCCGTCAGCGTGGCGAATCGCCGGTTTTCCGGACCGCGCTCACTCGTCGGGGTCGACGGCGACGAAGACGGGGCGTTCGCTGACAGAGACGGTGACGCTCCCGCCGGAGACCGACAGCTCGGTCGAACGGCCACCGTCGCGACCCTCGACGAGTTCGACGAGCGTCGCCGACGCGGGTGCCTCCGGCAGGTCGAGTTGGTACTCGGAGACGGTGGTCGCGCTGGTGGTGGGACACCAGAGGGCGTAGACGACGCGGTCGCCGCCGAGTTCGGCGAAGCGGTAGACGCGGACGTCGTCGTGCCCCGATTCGACCTCGGTGTCGAAGCGGGTGCCCGCGAGCGTCTCCTTGGTCGTCTTCACGTAGTACCAGGAGGTCTTTTTCGCCCAGTCGCCTTTCTGCTTGATCATGCCGTGGGTCGCGAACCGAGCGCCGCTGTAGGAGTTGGTATCCCGGAGCATGAACATCTGGGCGCGGTCGACGCCGGCGGCGGCGAACTCGAGGTAGGCGCGCACGAGCCACTGGCCCTGGACCTCCTGGCTGTCGTAGGGGCCGACCGGCCGGGCGTTGATGTTGGTGCCGGGGTTGGTCCCCCAGCCGAACTCCGAGATCCACACTTCGACCTCGGGGTGGTTGGCGTCGCGCCAGTCGGTGAACTCCTCCATGATCCCCCGGACGTCGTCCTCCTCGGGGCTCAGACCCTGTCCGCCCTCGTGGGAGTAGTGGTGGACGTTGATCACGTCGGGGACGAACGCGCCGTCCGGGCGGTTGGCCTCGTACCACGCCGCCATGTCCTTGATGTACTGGAGATTGGTGTCGTAGAGGCCGCCCATGACGAAGTTGACGTTTGGGTCGGCGTTTTTCACGCCGAACGTGCCGGTGCCGCCGGACATGGTCCCGGCGTGCCCGTCGTAGCTCGCGCTCGACATCGCGGCGTACTCTTCGGGGGAGAACTCGGCGTCGGGACCCTCCCAGAAGAGGTCCTGCTCGTTCCAGTCCTCGACGTAGTCGACGATTCCCATCCCGCTCTCGACGGGCTGGTCGTCGGCCAGCGTCAGGTCGGCCGGATCGACCGACGTGTCGCCGTAACGAGCGACGAACTGGTACATGTAGTGGGCCTTCGCGTGGTAGGAGTGGGCGTCGGTCGTGCTCGCGTCGGGGCCGTCGGTCGGGATAGTGTACTTGTCCCTCATGTGACTCCCGAGCCAGAGGGGTGCCTGCTTGAGGCAGGGCTGGACGTCGATATCCGCGTTCGTCGCCTCGCGGTAGAACTGGTCGAAGTTCCAGGTGCCGCCGCCGGCGTAGCTGGGTGCGAACTTGATCTCGTTGTTCGGGTACCCGTCGTAGTCGCCGAAGTCGCCCTCGTCCCAGTACCAGTCGTGGTACTCCCGGATGTGCCCGACGGCCTGTTGTCTGTCGAGGGGGTCGTCGTGGAAGGAGTTGGCGCCGATGAGCTGGTCCATCGTCGTGTTCTGACGGGCGTACTCCGTGGCAGAACTGAACGAAACCCAGTCGAGTTCGAACCCGCCGGTGACGATGTCCAGGCGCAAGACGCCCGTGCCGCCGTCGAGCGAGACGTCCTCGATGGCGACGGTCGACCAGTCGTCCTGGCCGCCGGTGCCGGCGTCCGTTGCCGTCCCCAGCGTCTCGCTGTCGAGCGCGATGTCCTCGATGGCGACGGTCGACCAGTCGTCCCGGCCGCCGGTGTCGGGGACCGTCACCGTCCCGAGCGTCTCTCCGTCGAGCGAGACCGACAGTTCGCCGCCGGGCTCGCTCGCCGCGACGCGGAACTGGATGTCGTACACCCCGTTGGGAACGTCGACAGTGTACTCGAGCCACTCGCCGGCAGCCGTGTGACTGATCGTGTAGCCGTCACCCGAGCGGCTCGAGATGTCGACGGCCGAGTCCGGCCGGTAGCCCGCGTCCCCGTCGTTGGCGCTCGTGGTGTCGTGTGTGGCCAGCCCCTCGCCGCCCGTGTCGAAGTCCTCGGCCTGGACGGAGTCGGTCGCGTCGTGGGGCGACCCGCCGTAGGGTAACTGCTCGATGTCGGTCGTCACCGTGATCTTGTTCGAGGACGGCGACTGGTTGCCCCGGCCGTCGAAGGCCGCCACCGTGATTTCGTAGGTGGTGTCGCCCTCCAGGTCGGTGACCGTCGCCGTCGTCGTGTCGGCAGCCACCGCCATCGCGAGCGAGCCGTCGATGAAGATGCCGTAGTGGTCCAGCCACGACACACCCGGATCCGTCGACGGGTCCCACGACAGGTCGACCGACGTGTCGCCGTGGCCGGGCGAGGTGAGGTTCGTCGGTCGGGTCGGCGGGCTCGTGTCATAGTTACCGTCGCCGTCGTACGGCGAGAGCTGCGACACCGGGACGACTTCGGCGGGTTCGTCGCCGTCCCCGTCCGTCGGCGTGCGCCAGCCGACAGAGACGTGGTCGGCGCCGCCGGCCTCCTTGTGGAGGACCTGCAGGTAGTACTCCTCGCCTTCGGAGAGCGTGACCGTGCCCGACTGGCTCTCGTATTTGTCCCAGTCGCGGTAGGGGGTCCAGCCCTCGTGGTCCGCGATGGGCGAGGCGTTGACCTTCGTGTCGTCGGTCGAGAGCTGGAGTTCGACCTGGTTGTCGCCGGCGATCCAGAAGGTGTACTCGCCGGATTCGGGGGCGGTGAGATACCCCTCGAACCGCTGGGCGTAGTAGTCGTCCCAGTCCTGTGGGCTCTCCAGCAGCGACGTGACCGTCTCGCTGCCGTCGGGCTCGGTTGCGACCGGGACGTCCGTGACATTCGTGCCGCTCACGTCCAGCCAGTACTCCCGCTCGATCTCACCGACCGGGCGGCCGTCATCGTCGCTCGCGTCGGTCGTCGCCGTGACGGCGTTCGAGGACGGCGACTGATTGCCCCGACCGTCGACGGCCGTCACCGAGAAGTCGTAGGTGGTGTCGTCCGAGAGACCGGTGACCATGGTCGTCGTCGTTCCCGCGGGGACGGTGTGGTCGCTGGTCCCGTCGACGAACACGAGGTAGTGGTCCAGTCCTGACCCGCCCTCGTCCGTCGACTCGTCCCACGACAGGTCGACGGTGGTCTCGTCTGTGCCGGTCACAGTGAGGGTCGTCGGTTGGGTCGGCGCGGTCGTGTCCGCACCGTCGTCGTCGCCGTCCCACGGCGAGAGCTCCGATGCCGGGACCACCTCGGCGGGTCCGGTCCCGTCGCCGTCGTCCGGCGTGCGCCAGCCCACGGAGACGTGGTCGCCGCCGCCACCCTCCTTGTGGCGGACCTGCAGGTAGTAGCGCTGGCCAGCCGAGAGCGTGACCGTGCCCGACTGGCTCTCGTATTTGGTCCACTCGCGGTGATAGGTCCAGCCCTCGTGGTGGGCGAGGACCGAAGCGTTGGCCTTCGTGTCGTCGGCCGAGAGCTGGAGTTCGACGTGGTCG
>Ga0207733_100242_pt1 | contig 48233 bp, 47 predicted proteins | sample A23P3SouthBayCA_FD_187735 | JGI IMG/M metagenome (GOLD analysis project Ga0207733, IMG submission 187735) | Aerobic enrichment media microbial communities from Eden Landing Ponds, California, USA - A23 P3 (SPAdes) | ecosystem: Environmental > Aquatic > Marine > Unclassified | place: Emeryville...
GAACGGTCTACGACGCAGCGGGCGAACTGATCGACGAGCGCCACGCCGATCTCGAAGTCCACGGTGCCGGGGGCCTCTACGTCAAAGAACTCGTGTCGAGTGACGAGGGGCGGACCGAGCCAAGCCTGGCGGGTCTGCTCGGTGTCGATGCGGTCGTCACGGCGCTCGACGTCCTGGCCGTGGAGGGTGAAACCGAGCCGTTCGAGCAGGATACGTACTTCCTGGATTCCACGTAGTGATCGGTTAGAACCCCTCGACGGAAGGCCAAAAGGGGCCAAGGGCCTAGCCCGAGCGAATGCACCCAAAGGTACTGCTCACCATCGCCGTCAGCCTGCTCTGTATCACGGCTGGCTGTGCGGGCCTCGGCGGTGGGCCCGGGGGAAGTGACGCCCAGACTACACAACCATCGGACGGTGCGTCCATCGAACCGTCGGCGAACGAAGGCGCCGATGCCGGGACTGACGAGGATGCTGACCTGCGGGCGGCCCAGGTCGGCGAACAGGTCTCGAATTACACGGCCCTCTACGAGGAGACGATCAACTCCGTCGTCGAAATTCGGGTCGAGACGGCACGCGGACAGGGCCAGGGCTCGGGATTCCTGTACAACGACGAGGGGTACGTCGTGACCAACCAGCACGTCGTGCGTGACTCGCAGACGGTCTCGGTCGGCTTCGCATCGGGCGAGTGGCACACTGGCGAGGTCGTCGGCACCGACGTCTACACGGACCTCGCAGTCGTGCGGGTGGATTCGGTGCCCGAGACGGCCGAGCCCATCCCACTCGCGAGGAGTACCCCCGTGCCCGGACAACCGGTTGCGGCGATTGGAAGCCCACTCGGCTTCCAGGGGTCGATCACCCAGGGCATCGTCAGCGGCACGAACCGCTCGATGCCGGTCGCACAGGGCTTTTCGATCCCGGATACCGTCCAGACTGACGCCCCGATCAATCCCGGCAACAGTGGCGGCCCGCTCGTGTCGATGAACGCTCGCGTCGTCGGCGTCAACCGCGCAAAGACGGGCGACAACATCGGCTTCGCCATCTCCGCGACCGTCGTCGAGGAGGTCGTCCCCTCGCTCGTCGAAGACGGGGAGTACGCCCATTCCTACGTGGGGATTCGAATGATTCCGGTCACGCCCGACGTCGCCGAGGCGAACGGCTTGAACCGCACAGCGGGAATGATGGTCGTCGGGACGCCCCCGAACAGTCCCGCCGCGGGCGTGCTCGATGCCGCAGAGCGCCAGCAAACCGCTAGCGGCCGGCCGACGTACGTCGGCGGTGACGTCATCGTCGGTATCGACGGCCAGTCAATCGAGAATCAGCACGACCTCGCTCGACACCTCCTGTTGCACACCGAACCCGGCCAGGAAATCGAGGTGACCGTGCTGCGTGAGGGCGACCGGGTCACCGAGACGGTGACCCTCGGCCGTCGGCCGGCACCAGAAACCGAGCGGGGCCTCTAACTGGGCGAACGATCAGCAGCGTCCGGTTCGTGAGTGAAGGGTGCTGGTCATTCCAGGAAGGGTTGGTACATCCAGGCCCTGCCCCGAGTGCGCTGTCGACGCGAACCGCCGGCACGGTGACTGCCAGGCGTCAGACGACCGCACGACGGCGGTGGAACTACTAAGGTGACGCGGCCGGTTGAATGGTTCATGAGCGTCGACTCACCGGCCGGAAAGGACGCGAGCGAGGCCGATCAAGTGGGGGGATTTTCCTGCGGGCTCTGTGGTGACCCCACCGGCGGCGACGGACGACTGCTGGCGAGCTACCCATCCACAGCGGAGCGACGCCTGTCCCGGGCGGCGCGGGACGGGGTACTGGCGTTCTGTTCGACCTGCACGACTGCGCTGGCGGAGCTGACGGACACGTGGGACCAGATCGATCCACCCGCCCTCGGCGGGGACGCCTCGATCGCCCAGAGCTATCGAGCCGATGGCGAGGCGTGTAGCTTCTGTGGTGGAGCGACCGACGAAGTCCTCGGGATCGAATGCTGGACGCCCGATCCAGAGCGTCCCAGCGTCCATCGGGACATCAGACACTACCGCCTCTGTGGGGACTGTTCGTCGATCTTCGCGGAGTTTCTCGACGGAATCGCGGCGGACGAATAGCACTTCCATAGCCGTCTGACATCAATTCGATATCAACGCGATGTCCATTGACGTTCTCACTACCCAGTACGCTGTGCCGAACGAAGGGCCTGGTGGTCCCAGGACGGTCCATGTCGACCGGCTTCGACGAATACTGGAACGAGATCGAACCGGGGGTCCTGATCGTCGTTGGCTTCGCCCTGTTCATTTTCCCAGAACCCGCGACGTCGGCGCTCGGGGCCGCACTCATGCTGTTCGGCGGGGCGTGGTGGTTTTACGAGTGGGGTCGGTAAGGCCAATCGATGGTCGGCACACTGACCGACACCTACGTGGCTGCGCTCCAGCACGACCTGGTCGATCTGTCCGCGGAGACAGAACGCGTGGGCGTCGTGCGGAAACCGACCCGATGGTTGCACGCAGTCGTGGACGACAATCGGCCAGCACTGGGGCCGCCGGCGTCCCTCCTCGAAGCCTTCCAGGAACGGGAGGAATCGTTTGCCGTCGACGGACTCTGTGCAGAGGAAGCCCACAACGCCGCCTGGGACGCCGTCGACTTCGACGCCCGCTATCGAGAATATCTGCAGAACGATGCGACGGGGGCGGCCGCCGTCGACGAACTCCGGAGGCTGCTCGAAGCGGGCACCGACGTCGCGCTCGTCTGCTACGAGAACACGGAGACGAAACGGTGTCACCGAACGATCCTCGCCGACGAACTCCGCGACGCCGTGGACTGACCGATTCGCACGATCAGGAAGTCCAGTCCGTCCCTGCGGCCCGCTGGGAGATCTTTCAACGAGGTATCATCGGCTTCGTCGGTCCGGAGCTTTTTGCTGACGGGTGACGCCACTATCGAGTATGGAGTATCGAAAACTCGGTGCGACCGGTCTCACAGTATCGCCGCTCTGTCTCGGGACGTGGCGGTTCGGTAAATCCCACGGCGACGTCGTCGAGACCGACCGCGAGCAGGCCCACGAATTGCTCTCCGCGTTCGCCGAGCGTGGCGGGAACTTCATCGACACGGCCAACGTCTACGGTGAGGGCAAGAGCGAGCGGTGGATCGGCGAGTGGCTCGCCGAGCGCGACCGCGAGGAGTACGTCGTGGCCTCGAAGTGTTACTGGTCACCGGACTCGCCGTTCCAGGAGGATCTCTCACCAAAGAGCGTCCATCGAGAGGTCAAAAACTCCCTCGAACGGCTGGACACCGATTATCTGGACATCCTGTACCTCCATCGCTTCGACGACGACACGCCGATCGAGCGCACGCTTCGCGCGGTCGACGATCTGGTTAGCGAGGGGAAGGTCCACAACGTCGGGCTCTCGACGGCCGACGCCTGGAAGCTCACCAAGGGGCTCTGGAAGGCCGACGTCAACAACTACGAGGCCTTCTCGGTGACACAGCCGCTGTTCCACGCGGCGTACTACGAGGACGTCGCGGAGTACCTCGACGTCTGTGCCGATCAAAACATCGCCGTCTGTCCGTATTCGCCGCTTGCGGGCGGCTTTCTCACCGGCAAGTACGAACGGGTCGGCGACGGCACCTACGACCTCGACGCGCCCGACGACGCGCGCGGTGCGCTCGACGACCGCTTCCTCGATTTCTACGTTTCCGAACGTGGCTGGCACGTCCTCGACGCAATTCGGGCGGTCGCCGAGGAACAATCGGCCACCCCGGCCCAGGTCGCACTCCGCTGGTTGATGGACCAGCCGGCGTTCGATTGTGTCCCCATCGTTGGCGCTCGCACCGTCGCGCAACTCGACGAGAACCTGGCTGCTACCGACGTGTCGATCACCGACGAGCAGTTCGCACGGATCGAGGACGCCCGCTACGACGAGGACGGCAAGCTGTACAAGACCGCAACCTGATCCTCGCCAGCAGTCGACCGTTTTATCAGCGCTCCGGACTCGCCTTTGCGCAATGAACCGTCCACGACTCGTCGTTCCGTTGCTGCCGGCCTGGTTTCGCTGGGCAGGCGTCGCCGCCGTCGCCATCGGAATCTTCTACCTCTCGGTGATCACCGTACCGCCAGAGACCACCGTGGTCCCGGGGCGACCAGACCTCCTGCCACTCGACAAGTGGCGCCACTTCCTTGCCTACGCCGCCTTCGGGGGTGCCCTCGCGTACGCGACGGTCGACTGGCAGTGGCGAACGCGGCGGCTCGCTCTCGCCGTACTCGCCGTCGTTGTCGTCTACGGCGTCGGCATCGAGATATGGCAATCGATGATTCCCGATCGGTACTTCGGGCTGGGCGACGCCTACGCGAACGCCTTCGGAGGGGTCCTGGCACTCCCGCTGTTTTTGCTTCGTGATCGGGTGCCCTTCCGTACCCTCGGCGAACTCTTCACAGCCCTCCGGGGGTGAATCGGCCCTCGCCGCGATAGAAAAACCGGTCCGGCGCCGCGGCACCCTCCTCGTCACATCACCGAACTGAACCACATCTCGAAGAGGATGAAGAAGATCGGCAGGAAAATCGACGTGAGCAGCCTGGTGATGATGCCGATCGAGAGCGGATACAGACTCACCGTCGAGTAATCCTGGAACTCGTCGCGAAGCCGTCGAATCTCCAGTCGCTTCGCGACCTCGTCGGTCGAGCCGTGTTCGGCGGGATCTCTGGCCTGTGATTCGAGTTCCCGAATCCGCGCTCGCATTTCGTCAAGTTCCCGCTCGCGGACTTCTTGGGCGCGACGGTTGACGTAAATCGTCGGGTAGAGGAAGGACGCGCCGATGACGAGCACGTAGAAACCGACGCCAGTGTAGATGAGCGCCCCGGAGCCACCTTCGGCGGTCAACAAGAAGACGTATGGAAAGGCCAGCGAACCGATCGAGATCAGCATCGTCGTCCAGATCGCGAAGGAACCGATGGCGCTCAACCCCCCGAGGCCGTCGGGATGCAGCGGCTCGATCTGCAGTTCCAGCCGCCCCACCGCACGGACGAAAAGCACCGCGACGATGGCGAGGTGAAAGCCGATGCCGACGAGGATTCCCCAGGAGAGCCCCACCAGCATGAGTGCCCAGAAGGCCGGATCGGCGACGCCATCGACGCCGATGGTCCGGAAGAAGGCCATGTTGTTGAGGACGACGCCAGCGAACAACAGCACGATCAACGTCGAGAGGATCCAGAACCGGCGACGGAGTAGCCGCGAGTACTTGCCAGCCAGTCGCTCCAGTTCGTCGGTCTGGGGCGTGAGATCGCGCACGTCGGCGACGAACGTCGTGAAAACCCGCCGTTCCCAGTACCAGATCGCCGACGGCCCGATGACGCCGATGGCGATCACGAGCAAATGTGTGGCCACGTAGCGCGGCGTGGTCTCGGACCACGTGAGCGCGAAAAACAGGATCGAGAAGAGGACTGGCACCATGCCGATGGTCAACGCACCGACCAGCAGCGGCCGATCCACCGTGACAGTCCTGAGATACTCGACCCACCGCGTCACCCAGATATCTTCGTCCCAGTCGCCCTCGCTCATGACCACCGCTGGAACGTGGACCTATTTCAAACTTGCCAGGACGACGCCAGAGTCAGTAACGAAATCGTAGTCTTGAGGGTACCGGGACCGTACGATCAAGTGGCCGATGACGACACGTGCTCACGGAGTTCGGATGACCACCGAACGACGACGATCCCTATGAGTGCCGAGGCCGCCACACATCTCCTTCCCGTTCGGCTTCTCCCGATGGACAAATGCCGTCCGCTGGGCCCTCCCAGACTGCAACGTCCCCTCACGTCGTGAACGTCACTCCACCGTGAACGCGCCCGCGGTCACCGTCTCCTCCGCGATGATCGCTGCGCGAATCACGTAGGACGTGAGCAGGAAAAACGGCAGGAGAGCAACGACGTACGCGAAGCTGAAGAACAGGGCAATGTTGGGGATCAGCAGCGTCGAACCGACGAAGGTGTTCGCGTCGATGGCCAGGAGGACGTAGGTCATCAAGAGCACCGAGGGGATACCGGAGTACAGCAGGTCCCGGGAGAGCCGCGAGAACTCCCGTTTGTAGTACATCGTCTTGAAATACTCCCGTGCGGTGACGAAAAACTGCAGCGTCGTGATCACCTGGTCAAGCGTGGCCTCGAGTTGTTCGGGAACGGGTTTGGTGTCCCGGAGCCGCTTTGCAGAATCCAGGCCTTCGGTCGGATCGTACAGCGGACTGAAGAGGCGAGTATCGAGGGTGCCGTAGTTCGATTGGGAGATGAGCGTCTGGGTCCGGTCGAGATAATCGATGGTGTCCTCGGAGTAGGATTTGACGTCAGCCCTGAGTTCGTCCTCGACGTCCTCCAGGGACTCGGCCAGTTCGTCGAGGTCGCTGTCGAGTGCACCAAGCAGTTGCTGGAGGAACTCGTCCGGCGCGGCGGGGGTGACGTCGCTGCCGACCGTCTCGGCTGTCTCGCTCCGGAAGTTCCACGATTCGACGACGCGTTCGTGCTGGCTCCCGATGGGCGTCAACTCCTGGGAGACGACCAGCGAGTTGATCGAGACCACGATCGATATCAGCAGGATGATCCCACTGAGCAGGGTCAAAAAGAGCTGCTGGACGGTCTCTTCCTGGCTCAGCATTCGCTCGAACTCCAGCGGCCAGACGACGTTCAGTGCGATCAGGGCCACACCCGTCCCGAACAGCAGGGCCATGGCGACGTGGCGACGGGAGCCGCTGATGAGAATCCACTCGCGAACTCGCTGCACTGTCGATGTTGCGTCGTCCTCGAACATCCTGGAGTGGGGCACGACGGCTGTCTGGTGATCGACCGCTCTCCGTGTCGGTAGAACTCACGGGCGACGGCCATAATTCGGCGGGCCCTTCCCGTAGCGACCGGACGGTAAGGCAAGTGTACTGACCGCAGCGGCGGAGGCGGTCGCTTCGGTGTAGTATCAGTGATGACACTGGTAGAGTAACAGTCATGTACCGAGCCACGGAGCATCGTGCATGGATGGCAACGAACGGACGGGGGAACGGGCCAGTGTCGGCGAGGAGGCCGAGATTCCGCTCGCCGAGTTGCCACTGCACTCGACGAATCTGCTGACGGTCCTCGACGCGGATGGGGTCATCCAGTACGAGAGTCCCTCGATCGAGCGCATCTACGGCTTCGAACAGGCGGAACTCGTCGGGGAGTCGGTCGCCCAGTACTTCCACCCGGCTGATCGTGAGGCTGTGGTGGCCGCGTTCGAAGAGGTCGTGTCGAGTGGGGAGTACACCGTCGAAGCCGCCGAATATCGCCACGAGCAGGCCGATGGGACGTACCGCTGGGTAGAAACGATCATGTCATCAAAAGCGACGTCGCAGGGGTATTTCGTCGCCAACACGCGTGATATTTCGGAGCGAAAGCACCGTGAACGCCATCTCGAAGCCGTCAACGACCGTCTCGAGGAATTCGTCGAGGTGGTGAGCCACGACCTGCGCAATCCACTGAACGTCGCCCAGGCGAGACTGGAACTGGCGCGGGAGGAGGTCGAGAGCGAGCACCTCGCGGACGTCGCGAACGCACACGATCGCATGGAAACGCTCATCGCGGATCTGCTGTCATTGTCACAACTCGATAGCCAGCTCACCGAGACGGAACCGGTGGCCCTCCCACGGTGTGCCAAAGCGTGCTGGCAGACCGTCGCCACTGGCGAGGCAGCAATCGCGATCGAGACCGACCGACAGCTGCAGGCCGATCGAAGTCGCCTCCACCAACTGCTGGAGAACCTCTTTCGCAATGCCGTCGAGCACGGCGGCGAGGCGGTCACCGTTACGGTCTCAGACTGCGAGGACGGCTTCTACGTCGAAGACGACGGACGGGGCATTCCGGCGGCCGAACGTACCCAGTTGTTCGACGCCGGACAGTCGATTGACAGCGATGGCACGGGCCTGGGCTTGAGTATCGTCGAGCAAATCGCCGAGGCACACGACTGGCGCGTCCGCGTGACGGATGGCACCGACGGCGGCGCACGCTTCGAGATCACGAATCTCGATTGAGGGCCGCGCATCCACCTGTGACAGCCCACTGCTGTCCGGGGCGGTGCTCAAGTCCTTCCAGGCCCTATCCCTGGTATGACGGTCCCAGTCCGGTACTACTGCCCACGCTGTGAAGCGATCGTCACGCTCCAGCGGTCGGGATCACTCGCCGACAAATCAGTCACGCCATACCCGCTGGAGGGCTGGAAGTACGCGTCAATCGACGGCGAGTACGAGCGTGCCGATGGCGTCCGCATCGTCTGTGGTGACGGCGATATCGAGGACGGAGAAGATGGCTGCGGGGAGCCCTATTACCTCAACTTCGTTCGCTTCGAGGACGGCGAGGAAATCGAGCCGGAACCGGAGTCCGAGTCCGTCACACTCGCGCCCCCAGGCCCACGGGGTCCTCAGGCGCCAGATGGTCCGTCACTGTAGACCCACTGGTTTGGACTCGGGGCCGAGCACCGATGGAGTGCCGTTTGTCTGTACACCTCGACAGAGGTTTGAAGCCCTCGCCGGGTATCAACGCGAGTCATGGACTGGACGCGGCGTGCCTTCCTGACCACCAGCGCTGGCGGCCTCGCTGGGCTGTCGGGATGTACCGGCGGCCTCGGCGGACAGCGTCCGGACTGTTTTCACGCCCGGACCACCGACGCCCGCATCGGATTCGTTGGCGATGTCATGCTCGGCCGGCGCGTCACAGAGCGTTGGGCGGATCGAGATCCCGCAGGTGTCTGGGGATCGACACTGGACCGACTCCAGGAGCTGGATGGGCTCTGTTTGAATCTCGAGTGTTGTCTCTCGAATCGCGGCCAGCAGTGGCCCGACAAGGCGTTCTACTTCCGGGCGGATCCGGAGTTTGCCGTGCCAGCGCTCGAACAGATCGACACCTCGCTCGTTGCACTCGCCAACAACCACGTGCTCGACTACCGCGAGCCAGCGCTGGCAGACACCCGGGCCCACCTCGACGACGCCGGCCTCACCTACGCCGGTGCAGGCCCTGATCTCGATCGAGCACTCGACCCGGCGATCACCGACGTGGGTGAGTGCACGGTGGCAATGGTGTCGTTCACTGACCGGTTCTCGGAGTACGCGGCCGGGACGGACAGCCCGGGGACAGCCTACACCCGGTTCGATCCGACGCGTGTGCCAACGCGGGTGCTGGTTGGCAAAGCCCTAGACCGCGCCACAGCCGTCGATCCGGACCTCGTCGTCGCCTCGCTCCACTGGGGGCCGAACTGGGAGACAGCGCCGGGAGAGACACAGCGAGCGTTTGCCCGGTGGCTCGTCGATCGGGGCGTCGACGTGGTCCACGGCCACAGCGCGCACGTCCTCCAGGGTGTCGAAGTGTACGAGGGGCGCCCGATTATCTACGACGCCGGTGACTTCGTCGACGACTACACGCCGAAAGACGAACTGCACAACAAACGGAGCGCACTTTTCGAACTCGACATCGTCGATGGGGAACTGGGGGAACTCCGCGTGATCCCCGTCGAAATCGAAAACGAGGCTGCGAGGCTCGCCGATGGCGACGTCGCGAGGTGGGTTCGCGAGACGGTGGACGAACGCTCGAGTCGATTCGAAACCAGGACCGAACGCGTCGATGACAGCCTTTCGATTCCGCTGGGAAGTTGCGAAACTGCGACCGGGCGGCAGTGATTCCTCGCGACCGTAACGCACGTCCACGCCAGGCTGACCCGATCGCTGGATCGTCACGCTACCGGCAACGGGATCGTCGAACGACTACAACGTGGGGCCCCCAGGGCCGGGGATGTGTTCCTTACCACAGGGTAACTCGGTCGTACCGTTCCTGAACTATCTGAGGGGCTATATCCCGCTACCGAGTACTATTGACACTCTCGTCGGTCGAGAGTCACCGCCGAGGCTGCCGAATCGAAGCAACCGCCGGCGATTTCATCCACCCATGGTCGAGGTACTATACTGTCTGGAATACCGGTTCATGCGCAAAACCTTCGCGTCGATTCACCGTCACGTCGACGCCAGCGCCGCGTATCTCCCACTCCGGCCCGCTGTGGTCGACGCGTGGCCTGCGCTCGAACAGGTCCGGCCGACCAGCTTTTCCACTGACGGTACCGCCGAGCCCCTTGACGACGCCGTCCGGGCAGTCGATCCGGACGTCATCGTGGCGAACTCCCGCTTCCGGCCCGACGCGATAACGTTCCCCCGGGAGTACCCGTTCGTCCACGTCCGGCACGGCTGTTCGGTCGGTCGCGACGAGGTGGATAACACGACCGCCGACCTGGATGGCAGCGTCGACGTCGCGCTCGCACCGGGCGAGTACTGGGCGCACCGGTATCGGGAGGGATTTTCAAGCGACGTCGAAACGCCCGTCGTCGGAATCCCGGAAGCCGACGACCTCGTCGGCACCGAGCCCCCCGGTGATCGACGCCTCCTCTACGCACCGACGAACCACAACTACGGCGGCGGCAGTTACCTCGACACCGCCGAGGCAATTCTCGACGCCGTCGCCGGCTCCCGCTTCGAACTGCGATTTCGACCCCACCCGCACGACCGGACGGAAGAACCCGGCCGGTCGCTGACCGAACGCTGCAAACAACGCATCGGACGCCTTCCGAACGTCACCTTCGACGAGACGCCGACACCAAAAGAAAGCATGCTCGACGCCGACCTCCTCCTGTCAGATTACTCCGGCATCGTCACCGAATGGCTCCACACCGGCCGGCCGCTCGTTCAGTTGACGACGATAGCCGCCGAACGGACCGTTCCACAGCTCGGCTATCGAACCGATCACGTCTCTCTCGACCTGCTCGAGTCCGTCTACGACGCGGGCTATCCACCGGACGTCGCCCGGGCGGTGGCGGACACGCACGCTGATCTCGGCATTCCGATGGACGGCCACGCTGGCTCGCGTGCTGCCCAGGAGGTGCTTGCATGCACGCAGTGATCCTCGCTGCGGGCGAGGGCAGCCGGATGGGGCCCCGCACCGAGGACGTCCCGAAAGCGTTCATGGACCTCGGCGGCCGAACGCTGTTCGAGCGCCAGCGGTCAGTCCTTGCGGAGTACGTCGACGAGGTGACGGTCGTCCTCGGCTATGCGGCGGAGAACGTCCGGGAGGACGTCGGCGCGGCCAACGTCATCGTCATCCCCGACTGGGAGGAGTACGACAACGCCGAGTCCTTGCGCCGCGCACTCGGCGAAATCGAAGACGACATCCTCGTATTGAACGGCGACGTCGTGATCACCGAGTCGGTCATCGAAGGATTGATCCGTCGTTTCGGACGCTTCGGTCGGACGCGCAACGCCGTTGCGTGCATTCCCGGACACCAGGAAGCGTCGACCGCGATTCGCGTGAACGACCGCGATCGCGTCACGGACTACGGCATGATTCGCGGTCACCGCCACGCGGGGCTCGGTATCCTCCATCGCGGCCACGTCGACGCGGCGAGAGCGTTCCTCGTCGACCACCGACAAGACTGGTATCCGGTGATCTATCCGGCCTTCGAGACCGAGATGGTCCCGATCGACGCGGGCAACCACGTCGAGATCAACCGGCCCTCTGACGTGATCGCCGCCCAACAGAAGTTCGACCGGATGACGCCCGACGAGGCCGACGCCTGACAACGGGCTTGCTGCCGACACGGACCGAGCAGTCGACGTCTCCGTGACGCACGCGGGCGAGCGACGGTGGGACGTACCTGGATTCAAATGGATATCGAGTGGGACGATCTTTGGCTTTAACTGGAACGTATCTGGAACGATCAGATGCCGGCCGCCGCGGTGGCCGCGCGCTCCAGAGTTGGCATCGTCGTTCGCCTGAAACACTGGTATTCTGGAGAGAGTGGGTCGAAAGACGGTCATACCAGGAGTAGGGGGCGGTGCCGACCAGTGTGTGGGAGTGGCTATCGGACAGTGGAATGGTCGACAGGATTAACTTGATCCTACCGAAGGGGAGGCCAGATGGACATCATCGGCCACCGAGGGTGTGCCGACCAGTACCCCGAAAATACCGTGACGGCCGTCACGGAATCCTCCCGCCGGCTGGACGCCGTCGAGGTCGACGTTCGCCGCTGTGGATCCGGGGAACTGGTGGTCTTTCACGACGAGCGCGTTGACGACCTGACGGCAGGCACCGGCCGCGTCGACGAGCTAGAGTGGCGACGACTTCAGTCACTGGAGGTGGCCAACTCGGGCGAAGGGATCCCACGACTGTCGACGGTGCTCGCGGCCGTCCCCCGATCGGTCAGGCTCCAGATCGAACTGAAAGAAGACGGCGTAGCGGCCGACGTTCGTGACGCCGTCCGGGCGGCGGAGGGCTCGCTGGACACAGTCATCTCCTCGTTCCGCCGGGCGGCTATCGAGGACGTGAACGACTGCGACTGGGACGTTCCGACCGGCTATCTCTTCGAGTCCGAACCGGCGAACAACCTCGCCGTCGCGACCGAACTGGGCTGTGACACGGTCCACCCACACTACGACTGCTGTCTGGAAACGGACGTGGTCAGTGCGGCCCACGAACGTGGGTTCGACGTGATCGCCTGGAAAGCAGCGAAAACCCCCGAGGAGGTCGCGGCCCTGCGTGCAGTGGGCGTCGACGGCGTCACCGCGGATCGCTGGGACCTCGACTGAAATCCCGCCGAGTCACGTGGTGACGTGAAGGACTGCTCAGCGCTCGTCGTCCGTCGAAGACTCGGGGTCGTCTGCGTCGTTCTCGCTCGATTCTTCCTCGTCCGACCCGTCCGCTTCCCGTTCGGGTGCCGCTGGCGCTGTCGGTTCCGGATCGGTGGCTTCGGTCGTCGGATAGGCCTGCTCCGCGCTCGGCCCAGTTGCTTCGTTCGGCTCGTCCGCCATTGCGGTCTCGGAGATATCGACGTCCACCGGGTCGTCGTTCAACGACGGGTCGTCCTCGTCCGGGAAGCGCGGGTCTTTCGGGTCCGACTGGTCCAGGTGGGGTTCCTGTTCGGGATCACCGTCATCGTCCGTCGAAAATTCCAGCTCCCCCTCGTCTCCGTCGTGGTCTGTCTCTGCAGCGGACGCACCGACGTCACGCGGATTTCGGTCGGGGTCGTGTGATTCCGCCCGCCGCTCGGGGGTGGAGATTCCCGTCGAGTGGCCGCCTGACCCGGTTGCCGGCAGATCGCGGTTGCCCGGTCCCGCCATCACCAGTGGGGAATCGGCAGCACTCGCCCGCCGTCGCAGGCCAAGCAGAATGAGGCCCATGCCGAGCGTCGCTTTCGCGATGGCCCGCAACCGCGTCCGAGAGCGGCCAAAGAGCGCTCGGAGGAGGATCGCCCCACCGGCCACCATCGAGAGTCGAGCGTATCGTCCCGTGGGGAGGAGCCGCGATGCATCCGACGGATCGGTGGACTCCTCAGCCCCGCCCGTCGATTGATCGGTCTCGTCGTCCGTGCGTGTCGTTGATGTTGTCACCATAGTCGATGAGGGCAAAAACCTGGTCGGTCGCGCGGTACCTGCTCCCAATAGGCACTGTGGACGGTTCAATCCTGTCCTGGCAGGCGCCCTCGCCCCGTTCGAGGATCAGAGGTAGGCGTCGTCGGTGGATCGCTCCGAGCGTGAGGCGTGGGTGTTGCCACAGTCTGGACACTCGAAGCGATCGGCGCTGTCGACGCTCACGTCCAGTGAGCCACAGTTCGAGCAGTAGTAGCCACGCTGCTCGGCGAACGTCGCGTCGGCGTAGACGGTGAAAAACGGTGCTTCGGTTCCCGACTCCCGCGCGTCGGTGTCGACGAACACCTGCTGACCGTCCGCCGTGGTCGCGGTCGTGCGATCGCCCCGCGTGTCCGTCTCCGGAAGTTCGTTATCGGACACGTCACGCGCTTGCTCGGTCGCGGCGGTCGTCGCCTCGCTGACGTCGGGGTCGGCGTACGTGTATTCGATGCGGGCCTCGTCGCCGACCTCGATGCGACGGTCGTCGGTGCGTTCGAGGCCGAATTGCTCGAAGAACTGGCCACCATCAGTGTTCGCTTCAAGAACCCGGGCTCGGCGATACTCCGCCCCTGCCGCCGCCAACTCGGCCATACAGTCTTCGTACAGTTCCGTGCCGATGCCCTGTCCGCGGTGCTCGGGGTCGACGAACAGCCAGTGTAGCGTCCCCCACAGCTCGTCGACCGTCGCTTCGACGTATCCCGCGATTCGGGCCGCCTCGTCACCCGCGTCGGTTTCGCTCACCCGCAGAACCGTCGATTCGTCCTGAATCTTGTCCTCGATCGCAGCGAGACCGAACTCCGCCGTCGTGATTTGTTCGATTTGCTGCGGACTGAGCCGGTAGGAGGCCGTCATCGAACTGTTCGCGAGCGCTACGAGCCGGTCGGCGTCGGCCGGTGTTGGGTCGCGAAGATCCATGTCCACGTTTGGGTCGCTGGACTGATGAAAGACAGGACGGGTGCAGGGAGGCGTCGGGCAACTCCTAAATGGCTTGCACATCCAACGTCGCCGTTCTTCCCACCGAGACTCGAAGACTGGTCACTGTGAGTCCGAGGAGTAACTGGCCGCAGTCGGTGGTCGTCTCAGCCCTGTCCATCCGCGTTGACACGGCTCGCGAGGACGGACGCGGCCACAGTACGGCCAAAAACCACTAACAGCGGTCCTCCACATCCTGTATGGACCTTTCGAAGGCCATTCTCGTGGTTCTGATCGGCGTGTTGCTCGCAGTCTCGACGACGTTCGTGCTGCCGTTCCTGAGTTTCGTCTTGCTCTCCGTGATTCTGGCGTACCTGCTGGTCCCGCTGCAGCGCCGGCTGGAACGGCGGATCGGTCGGAAGGCTGCCGCGACGGCTCTGGTCGGCGCCTCGACCATCGCGGTCGTCCTTCCAGTGGCGTACGTCGTGCAATCGACCGCGACGGAGGCGCTCACTCTCGTGGACTCGATTCAGGCTGGCGAGGTGACACTGGCGGACACCGAAGCGCGGGTGCGAGCGCTCACGGGGATGGAGATCGACCTGGTATCGATCCTCCAGTCGGCGGTCCGGGACGTCGAGGTCGACAGCGTCGTCGGGCTGTTCGGTGCCGCCGCCCACATCGCGCTCGGGCTCGGCCTGACCCTCTTTTTACTGTACTACTTCCTGAAGGATCGGCGGAAGTTCCTGGACTGGCTCCGCGAGACGGCACCGCTGGCCGAAGACGTACAGGACAACCTCTACGCGGAGGTCGACCGGATCATGGCAGCAGTGCTCGTCGGCCACGTGCTCATCGCACTGGTCCAGGGGGTGCTCGCCGGCATCGGGCTGTTCGTCACCGACATTCCGAACGCGACGTTCTGGACCGTCATCATGATCGTCCTCTCGCTACTGCCCATCGTCGGCTCCTTTCTGGTCTGGGGACCAGCGGTCATCTACCTCCTGGTCAACGACGCGACCGTCGCGGCCGTGGCCCTGTTCGTCTGGGGGACCGTGGTCGTGGGGATCTCCGACGACTATCTGCGGCCAGTGGTCGTCGATCGATACGCCCAGGTGAGTCCGGCCGTCATCCTCATCGGCGTCCTCGGCGGCGTGTACGCACTCGGGTTCATGGGCATCTTCTTCGGCCCGGTAATCATCGGCGCGCTTCGGGCAGCACTGGACGTCTTTCGAGAGGAGTACGGTGAGCGTCCCGTCGAGCACGGAGACGGCGGTTAGTTCGTGCGGAAGAACCGTAACGTATCGCGGTCCAGTTGTCGGGCGTCGACCTGCTCCATCCCGAGGTCCGTGAACACCCGATGCCAGTCACGGTAGTACAGGGGAAACTCGTCGTCGACGTAGTTGACGCCGGGATCGCTCTTCTCGACGGCAGTGGTTTCGCCCTCATGTTCGGCCGTGATCAACACCGAACCAGTGATGCGTTCGAGTTCCGCAAACACCCAATCGGCGTCGGGGTGGAGGTGCTGGAGGGTTTCGACGGAATAGACCGCGTCGAACTGCTCGTCCGCGAACTCGCCGACGACGGACTCGATCGAATCGACGTACACTGTCGTCTCGGCGGCGAGTTCCGGATAGGTGTCTTCCATCACGGCGATGGCGTCGTCGTTCAGTTCGATGCCGTGTAGATCCGTGAATCCACGGTCGTACAGCGCGGAGAGGTGGCGCCCGGCACTACAGCCGAGTTCGAGGACCGAGGCGTCCTGGTCCAGGACACCTTCGATCCAGTCGCCGATCCGATCACTGGTCTCGTTGGGGCCATAGTAGGCGTAATACTCCGGCGAGTACGCGCCGGACCGATCTGCCCACTCCTGGCGAACCTCATCGGAATCCACACGTTGAATCCGATCCCGGCCCGTATAGTCCCGTCGACAGCCGTGTCCACGGTGATCGACGACTACAGCCACGGCGGCGTTCGCGGCGCTATCGTTAAGCCTGCGACGGCGCAACTGCGCTGCGTGTCCGGGCCCCTGGAATCGCCGATCGAAATCAACGGCTGTGAAATACCGAACCGGCTATATCGAGCCCCTCTACTCGAATGTGCTGGTGAGGACGAGGACGCCGTGGATCGGTTGATCGAGGAACTGCACCCGGCGGCCGACGCCGGCGCGGGCCTCATTTTCCAGGGCGCAGCGCCAGTTCGTCCCGAGACCGGTCGGGTCGCGCCGAACATGACGTCCTTCGCCGATCCGGCGTTCGTCGAGGACCTCGCCCCGCTGCCCGCCGCGATTCACGACGCGGGTGGCCGGGTGTTCGTCCAGCTGGCACACGGCGGGATTCGCACCCTGGAAACCTGGCACGCGGAGTATCGGCGGGCCAATCCCGACCTGCAGCAACTCGCAGTCTCGGAACTTCCCTGGCCGCTGAAACTTGCCGCCCGAGTCGGCCCGCTCGAATACGACCTCCACGTGCTCTCGACGGCCGAGGTGTACGATCTGGCCGCCGATTTCGGGGCGGCGGCAGAAAACGCGATCGAGGCCGGCTACGACGGCATCCACCTCTCGGGGGCGAACATGGGGATCATCCAGCAGTTCCTCTCGCCGTTTTACAACCATCGCACGGACGAGTTCGGTGGGTCCCTCGCGGCACGCACGCGATTTCTCGAGGTCGTCCACGACGAGATACGAGCACGCGTCGGCGACGACGTCCCGCTCGTCACGAAAGTCCCCGCCGAAACCGCTGCCCCACGGTTCGTCCGGCGAAGCCTGAGCCTGGCGGACGGCGTCGAGATCGCACGCCGACTCGACGAAATTGGCTTCGACGCGCTCGCGCCGGTCCGTGTCTCGACCTTCTGGGACATGAGTCTCATCCGAGGGGAGTATCCCGACCGCGCATGGACGGACGAGCAGTTTCAGTCGGGCTACGACGCGGTGTTCGACAGTGCGGTCTATCGGCGACTCGTGCCCATTCTGAACCGGCTGCAGGCTCGCCGGTTTTCCAGGGAACCAGCATGGAACGAGGAGTTCTGTGCCGCCGTTCGCGAGGCGGTATCCGTTCCAGTGCTCGCGGAAGGTGGCATCCGCGAGCGCGACCAGATGGACCGGTTGCTGGCCGAGGGGGCAGCCGACCTCCTCGGCATGGGCCGCCCGTTCTACGCGGAGCCCCGGATCGCGGCGCGAATACTGGACGCGACGACCGAAGCGAATCCGCGCGCAGTCTGTGAAAGCTGCAACAACTGCACCGTTCCACAGGTCACTGGCGCACCGGGAATCTGTCGAACGCCAGCAGTGCTGCGCGAACGCGGTGAACTCGCCCGGCGTGGCGCGTACGAACGCCGTCCAGACCGCACCGATGACACCGAGTCCGGACAATAGATCGGACCATCGAGGAAGAACCCACCGTGACATCCGAGCCGTGGGCTTCCTGGCGTGATGCTCGAAAAATAGGGCTTGCTGGCCGGTCGCCAGCTGCGGTGCTCGGCCGCGCGGTCTACAGTCCGACTGCGCCGATCGCTGTCTCTGCGTCGTTCTCGTCAGTCTCAGTGTCCGCTTCCTCGGTTCCGTTGTCGCCCGCGTCGTCAGTATCCTCGCCCGGGAGGTTGATCGTGTAGGTCACGTCCTCCACGGCGCTGATCATCAGTGGATCGCTCTCGCCAGCCTGTTCGGTCTCGTTGTCCATCTCCTCGGTCGCGTTGTCGGCCATATCTTCGTCAGCCGCATCCGTCGCGTTGGCCGACGTCATCGCCAGTGCGGAGTAGGCGTTGCCACCCTCGACGGAGACGTTCACCGTCTGGATGATGTCGCCGTCGTTGGTCTCCGTGGCCTGCCGGATGTCGAGTGTGTAGTTGCCCTCGGGCACCGTCACGTAGTCGGATGCCATCGAGAACTCGAGGTCGTCGACCAGCACGGTCTGATTTGCTGCCCCGTCGGTGGCAGTAGTCGCGTTACCCGTGTCGGTCGCCTCGTCGGAGGCGTTCTCGTCCGGGATGGATTCGTTGTCCATGCCGTCGTCGGCAACCGTCACGTCGACGGCCGGTGCGCCCTGCGCAAGGTGGACGACGCTGACTGCGGCCTCGTCATCGTCCGGCTCCCACGCGTTGTCGACGAACAACACTGGGTTGATGGCCTGCGTTTCGCCGTCAGTCGGTGCCTCCGCAGCACCGCCCTCGGTTTCTTCGTCCTCGGTCGCCGTTTCAGTGGCAGCCTCGGTGCCGTTGTCGGTCATCGCCTCCGTTTCGGTTGCCGTCGCGTCAGTCTCCGTTCCGTCGGTTGCTCCCGCCTCCGTGGCGGTCGCAGTACCACCCGTGGCACCTGCCTCCGTGGCAGTCTCAGTGGTATTGTCGGTCATCGCCTCCGTTTCGGTTGCCGTGGCGTTGTCGGTCATCGACTCCGTGGCAGTCGCCGTGGCGTTGTCGGTCATGCCATCCGTCTCGTTGCCATCAGCGACGTCGGTCCCGTTTTCGTCCATTTCACCGGTCTGCATGGCTGGACTCGTCGCAGCGAGCGTCGAGCTAGTGCGCTGTTCGAGGTAGACGTCGCCCTCGAAGAGCACTTCGCTGTCACTCGCTGTTTCGTTCGCCGTCTCGTTGTCGGTCGCCCCGTCCTCCGCCGCCGCGGTGACCACAATCGTGTGGTTACCGGCTTCGAGGGCGAGGTAATCGGTCACGTCGCCGTATTCGACGGCGGACGCGACCGTTTCGTTATCGACCGCGATGTCGACGGCGGGGGCGTCCGGCGACGCGTGTATGACGCGTAGGTACGATGATTGCTGGGTGTCCACGTCGTCGTCGTTTCCTGCCGTTTCCTGTGCGACCGCGACTCCCGAGATGGCGACGCCACCGATTGCCATCACGGCGAGAACGACCGCGAGCAGTCTCGTTGTTGATGCTGTCATTCCGTCCGTACGGACACGTTCCGGCCGCATTGTTATCCTCGAGCAATCTACACTCCCCCATTTGTAAGCCCGAAATACCCGGACGGCGGCCGGATCTGTGGACTCAGTGTCACCAATGCTGAGGGCGCTGAATTCCGGCGGCTGGGCTGGCCAGACGTGCTGGCCGTGTCACGCTCGCACACTGGGCATCGCTTACTCGAGGTGGTAAGACACCGTTAGACGGCCAAATCCGACCCGGCTGTCCATTCACGTGATTCGGCCGGCGTCTGTCCCCGAACTGCGGCAGTATTGGTCGACCCAACCGAAGGATATCGTCCGGTCGTGGAGGTACCGCTTCTGGAATCTGGCCCGCGAACGGACCGATCGTGGGGCACCCGCGCTTGGCGATCGTCGAAGGAAGTGACCGACGATTGTAGCGGCCTTCAAAGGAAGGCGAGTGGCGCCATGAGCAAGACACCGATCGTCCCGCCAGTGAGCAAATCCTGCCAGCCCCGGTGGGGGAGATCGGCGCCGATTTCCAGTGCCTCGGGGATGAACTCGCTGAGGACGAGATAGATCATCGCCCCGGCGGCGAATCCGAACCCGATCGGCAGGAATGCCCTGGCCTGCGTGACGAACGCGTACGCGAGCACGGCCCCGATGGGCTGGGGCAGGGAGGAAAAGACGGCCCACCAGACCATCTTCCACTCGCCGACGTCCATCGAGCGGAGCGGAATAGAGATCGCGACCCCTTCTGGAACGTTGTGGATGGAAATCGCGATCGTCATAAACACCGCGAGCGCCGGCAGCGCGACGCCGAAAACGCCGATGGTTTCTGTGGAGGCTGCAATCCCCAGTTCCGCAAAGGACACGCCGACGGCGACGCCCTCCGGAAAGCTGTGGACGGTCAGGACACCCAGAATGAGAACGAGCTTCGCGAACCCCGCCTCCTCCATCGTTGCGGCGTCGTGGTCGACTCCATCGGCGGCGTGGATCACGCGGTCCGCGACGATAACGAGTGCCACGCCGGCGACCAGCCCCGGGACGATCAGCAGTGGATCCCCGTAGGAGAGTCCCTCCTGTACGAGACCAAACAAGGAGGCGGCGACCATGATTCCCGACGCGAGTCCCCAGAGGACGACGTTCCAGCGATCGCTAAAATCGTCCACGAGAAAAAACGGCAGGGCACCGATACCGGTCGCCAGTGCCGTGACGAGTCCGGCGACGAACACGAGCGCCAAATTCTCGAGTGCCACCATGGGGGAGCATCAACGGTGGAACGCCTTAAGACCTATCACGAAGATGATGGTTTTGGCGCCCCTAAACGCATCACTGCTGGACGGACAGGACCGTCTGCTCCCGCTCGCCAGCCGTTCCCCAGGAAGACCGCCAGAGCGAGTCATTCTCCCGAGTAGTCGTTTCTTCCTGATTGCTCGTGTTCACGTGGGGACCGACCCAGACCGCAAGGAGTACTAGGCCGATTAAACACCCGTAGCTCCTAAATCGCCCTTCTGGGATAGCCTTATGTGGCAGATCGTGACAGGTGTTGCCATGGTAGTCGGCCCAACTGCAGACCGCGCGCCCACCTACACCGTCGCCGAACCGCTCGATGCGGACGGTCGCTGTTCGGTCCACGATCCGACCGCCGGTGAAACCTACCACGTCGTCGATTGTGCGGATCGAAGAGTGCGCGAGAAACTCGCCCGCCGGTCCGTTGGGGATAGCGTCAGACTGGAACTGTCGCCCGCCGATCCGGACGGCCTGGACTGGATCGTGACGCGCATCCGTCCTGGTGGGCCAGTGACATCGGGAGTGAGAGGGTGAGTCACGACGCGGGCGCCATGGACGGACCGTCGCGAGGCGGTACCGTTGCGGGGAAACCACCCCCGCCGAACGGTCTGGCGGCCGCTACCGGGGGAGAGGGACGGCCGCCACCGTTTCGTAGCTTGGTCCATCTGGCTCGAGTGTGCTCCTGGTCAGTCGAACGGCGTCGACCGTGAGGGCACCCACCTGGGGGTCGCCCTCGGTCACGTGCTGTCGAACGCGGTCTTTTTGAGCGGCGTGGTTCATTCGTGCGATCGTCACGTGCGGTGTAAACGCGTGGTCCTCGGCCTCGAATCCCATCGCCGTCGTGCGTGATTCGATCGCACGATGGAGGGTCGTCAACGCATCGCCACCCCGTCCCACGCCGAGCCAGACGACGGTGATGTACTCCAGGGACGGAAACACGCCGAGACCGCCGAACTCGGCCTCGAAGACCGTGACACCGCTTTCAGCGACAGCCGCTTCGAGGGCCGACCGGAGCGCAGTGATGCGATCGGGTTCGACGTCACCGAGAAATTTTAGCGTGACGTGTGCCTGTGCGGGATCAGTGAGGCTGAGTCCATCGAGGCCTTCGAGTGGCGCCTGTGCAGCAGCGACGTCCCCCGCCAGGCCGTCGAGATCGACGCTCACGAACAGTCGGTTGCCCATGCAAATCGTCGGACCCGTGAGCCGTTGAGCGTTACCCCGGCTCCGCGCTCGGAATCAGTCGTCCAGTTGTTCGAGGACCGCGCTGGGCATCTGCTCGCGCATGCCGGCAGGAATGTCTTCGATGGCCATACCCTCGACGAACGCTGGCGGGCCGTCCTCGTCTTCGCTCGGGCTGAAGTCCGGATCGAAGAGCTGGAGGGCGGTGTGGATCGTCGACCAGTCGTCATCCTCTGCCGCGTCGCGAAGGCTCTGGGTCGGCGCTGCCAGGAGCTGTGAGACGATCGAGTCGGCCATCGACTCGACGATTGCCTCGGTCTCCGCGTCCAGATCAGTCTTGGAGAGCGCGGTGTCCAGTTCCTTGGCTTTCACGCGCTCGGCCGATTCGTACATCGCCGAGATCACCCGGTCCGCACGACTCCGCTTGTACTGGGTCAGGAGTCGGTCGAACTCGACGTCGACGATGTCCTCGACCACGAGGGCCGCCTCGCGACGTTCTGCTCGCGTCTCCTCGGTCACCGTTTCGAGGGCGTCCAGGTCACACAGCGTGACGTTGTCGTGTTCGCGGACCGCCGCGGGAACGTCACGGGGCTGGGCGATGTCGACGACGAAGGTCTCACCGGCGTCCTCGAAGGCGATTGCGGGCACGACGGTCTGTCGGCTGCCAGTCGCCGCGACGACGATGCGGGCGTCGTCGACTGCCTGCGGGATGGCGTCCAGTCCGATCGCCGACGCGTCGACGTCGGTCACCGCCGCGATATGCTCGGCGTGTGGGATCGTGCGGTTCGCGATCAACAGTTTGTCGACGGTGTCGGCGAGGGATTTCGCCGCCAACGTTGCCATCTCACCCGCACCGACGACGAGTGCAGTTTTCCCGTCGATTTCGCCTTCCTGGGTTGCGAGTTTCACCGCGGCCGTCGCGAGCGAGAGGGCGCCTTCGTTGATCGCGGTCTCGTTGCGGGCTCGCTCACCGACGCGAATGGCTTTGGTGACTGCGTCTTCCAGAACCGGGCCGATCCCGCCGACGCCGAGGGCGTCCTCGTAGGCGTCGCTGATCTGGCCCATGATCTGGTCCTCACCGAGGACGACGGATTCGAGGCCCGCAGCAACCCGGAGAAGGTGTCGGAGACTCTCCTCGTGGCCCATTTGGACCGCAGAATCCTCGTTGTCGGTGTGGAATACGTTCTCGAGTGCGGCGTTGGCGACGTCCTCGCTCCCCGCGACGACGTAGCCTTCCACGCGATTGCACGTCTGCAAGACGAACGCTTCTTCGATGCCCGGTTCGGTCAGGAGGTTGCCGACCGCATCACGCTGGCTCGGTGCCGCTGCTGCTTCGAGGTCCTCAACCGACGCATGCTGGTGAGCCACGCTTACGCCAGCGACCACCCACTGTCCTGGTTTCACGACGTATCACCGGTCACGTTCGAAATCACGTCCGCTGCTATCTTGCGAGGGTTGGACCCGGGGCTATCTAAAGCTGTCCAAACCGCATCGGATCTGACAACGGACCGAATCGCCGCACGGCGAGCGGCCGGTTCGACGCCATTTCGCTTCAGTTCCTCTCGCAATCCGGAGGTCAGCGACGCCATCTCGCCGACACCATCGAGTTCGCCCTCGATTCGCTCACGCAAATAGCCAGACAGCGCGGGACTGGCCCCGCCCGTACCGATCGCGACCGTCACCGGGCCATCACGTGCTGTCGCCGGGACGACGACGCTCCCTGGATCACGATCACTGCCGGCGACGTCGGTCCGATTGGTCAAGACGCCACGGTCTCTCGCGACCTCGTCGACGGCCGCGTTGACCAGCGCGTCGTCGGTCGCCGCCACGGCGAGTGCCGGCGACAGCCGATCGAACCACGACTCCACGTCCGCTGGTGACGGCGCGGCACGAACGAACTCGACCTCGCCGTCGTCCTCGCCAAAGTCCGCATCCACGAACTCCGGACTCACGACCACGACGCGTGCCTCGCGGGCGAATCGGCGCGCCTTGCGTGCGCCGACCGGTCCCCCACCGAAGACGAGCACCGTCTCGCCCTCGAAATCGTGGAACAGCGGTATCACGACTCACCGTAGCCACTCGGACCACGTAACCGTTCTCCCTCATGCAGCGCTTGTCTCGGAGCGAGAGTCGGTACCAGGGCACGAGACAGGAGTTGAATTAAGAACTTGAAAGCCCCCGACCTCTCGGTTCGGGGGCCACCCCTGCGCTCCTCGGTCGCTACCGCTCCCTGTGGTGGCCCGAGGTTTCCTCGGGCACTTGCGAGAGCTTCGCTCTCGCGGCGCTTGGGGTGTCCGCCTTCGCCGAACGCGTTCGCGGCTCTGCCGCGAACGAAACCGCAGCCGGCTGCGCCGGCTACGCGGCCGGCCCCTTTCATTCGCACCCACCTGGACTGTGGCATCGCTAAAGCGGGGTTTGATATCAAACGAGTATCGGAAAGATATCACCCTAATGCTGTTATGGCATTTTTACAGTAGGGGCATGCGGTCGGCGCGTGCGAAAGCGAGGCCGGAACGCAGTGGAGGCCGAGTGAACGCGCGCGAGGGACGAGCAACGGAGGGAGCGAAAGCGACCGAGTAGCGCAGTCGGGTGGGGAGGGTGTGGCCCTTCTCATCGCGGTGGGGTGGGCATGAAAGGGGCGAACCGCTCGGGGAAGCACAACGAAGTAAGCACCGCAAGGAGGGAGCGCTAGCGACTGACTGCGGAGCGCAACGAGTCGCGCGACCCGAGCGGTTCGGGGCTTTCAAGCTCATACCACACATCTCAGAATCTCCTGACCAAATTCGATCCGTCACTCGTCGCGAACCGTCGCTTCGGCGCGTTCGTCGATCCGGATGCCAGTCTTCTTCAGGATTTGCGAGGAGAACAGCGTATCCCAGTCGTCCTTGCCGACGTCCCAGTACGCTTCCATGCGTTCTTTGACCTGCTCGATCCGCTGTTCGCTCTCTTCCTCACTCCGCCCGTGGGTCATCGCGAAGACGTTGTACGGCCAGACGTCGTCGTGGCGTGGGCGCTCGTAGCAGTGGGTCACGAAGTCGAAGGAAGCGACGGCCGGGCCCACTTCGTCGACGACGTCGTCCGGCACGTCCCAGACGGTCATGCCGTTCTCGGAGTAGCCAAGCGCGTAGTGGTTGGGCACGACGCCCACCCGTCGAACCTTTCCCTCCGCCAGGAAGCGAGCGATGGTCTCGACGACCCAGTCGGTGTCCTGGCCGATGTCGTCGGCCACGTCGGCGTACGGCGTCTCGGTCACCGGGAGACCACCCTGGATCTCGGTGACGAGGTCGAGTTCCGCGGGCGTCAGTCCGTCTCGATCAGTCGTCTCGACGGCAGGATTCTCCTCGGACAGATCGACCGAAGTTTCGGCAAGCGGGCCCTCGACGGGGAACTTCGCTTCGACGCGGAACTCCTGCTGTTTGGGGAGGTTGTACGTTGCCTCGCCGGTTTCGGCCTCGATCTCGGCGAGGACCTCCCCGACGCGATCCTCGTCGACGACGCTGAGGACGAACCAGACGTTCAGGTGGGGGTGGTTGCGCTCGTAGTTGTGCGCGACCTCGACGTGATCGTTGACCATCCCGACGACCTCGTCGAAGCGGTCTTCGGGGGCGTGCATCGCGACGAGCGTTGCGGTGCCGCCGATGGCCTCGGCGTCGATGAGCGCGCCAAAGCGTGAGATCGTTCCGTCGTCGTCCAGTCGTTGTACTCGTTCGAGGAGTTCGTCCTCGCTCACGTCGATGCCGTGGTCCCGAAGTGCCCTCGCCGCGGGGCCGAACGGTCGCTCGACGACCGGGAACCCACCCTGGAAGGCGTTGAGAATCGCCCGGTCGACGTCGTCGAGATCCGCAGTCATGATGCTTGCTGGGGGTTGCGGGCGGATAAGCGACGCGACCTCGCCCAGCGAGAAGCAACTGAAGGGCTATCCCTGGACGCCCGAGACGTCGTAGCCGAGTTCGCGAATGTCGTCGAGCAGCGCCGGCTGGTCCGCACTGGCCTCGTAGTAGAACACGATGTCGAAGCTTCCCTCTCGCAGGAGTTGCTGGCACTCCCAGACGAACGCTTCGTCGTCGATGGTCAGCCCCTGGTGCTGGTTCGAGGAAAACTCCGGATTGCCGTTGCCCGACTCGACGTAGGTGTCCTTCGGATCGTAGCCGGCGTGCTCGGCGATTACGTCGGCGACTTCGAGCGTGGCGTCCATCATCTCGATGTCCTGCTGGCCACCGAGTTCGGTGTGAACGATCGCACCGTTGAGTTCGATCTCACCGGGTTCGAGCAGCGCCTTCGTCCGCCGATAGAGTTCCTCGTCGAGGGGATCTTCGTCGTCGGCCAGGCGCGGATCCTGGGGCTCGTCCGTCGCTGTCATACGTTTCACTCCCCGCAAAGACTCTTACCGGTCACGATTTCGGGCGCCGTCGCTCACCGGTCGATAAAACGAAAATGTTGTTCGTCGCCCTACAGGCGTTCGACGTTCGTCGCACGCGGACCCTTGTCCGCCTGCTCGATGTCGAACTCGACTTCCTGCCCCTCCTCGAGGTCAGGACCGCCGACGTCCTCCATGTGGAAGAACACGTCTTCCTCGGAGTCCTCGGAGTCAATGAAGCCGTAGCCGCCCGTGTCGTTGAAGAAGTCGACGGTGCCTTTCGCCATGGTTACAACCTCGTGAGGTTCGTCGCACGCGGACCCTTGTCCGCCTGCTCGATGTCGAACTCGACCTCTTGACCTTCCTCCAGGTCAGGGCCGCCGACGTCCTCCATGTGGAAGAACACGTCTTCCTCGGAGTCCTCGCTATCAATGAAGCCGTAACCGCCAGTGTCGTTGAAGAAGTCTACCGTACCGGTCGCCATTGCAACTATGAAGACGCCATGGAGGTATTAAAACCCTGCGGCTGACGGTCCGCAGAAGGGCGCAGCGAACCGCTTTCGGCGCCATGGACCGATTCAGGGGCGAACACAGAGCTCGACAGCAGCGAGGCTGGGAGAGCATCACTCGGAGCCCGTTCCCCGATCCCTGGCACGGATTTCCTTCCCACGCCACTCGTTCGGGGAAAACCGTGAATATCGGCGGTACGAACCGCCTACTCAGGCATTGCAACACAAAGTTCATACCGGCGGCCCGAACACGTCATGGCAATGAAATCCCCGCTACGCCGGCTCGGCCTCCCACTCTACGAGCGGCTGCTGGAGCGAGGGTTATCGGGAGCCCCCGACCACGTCGCCGTCATTCAGGACGGCAATCGACGGTACGCACGCGAACGCGGGAAAGACACCAGCGAGGGCCACAGGGAAGGAGCGGACACGACCGAACAACTGCTGCACTGGTGTGACGACCTCGACGTCGGTGAAGTGACCCTCTATACCTTCTCGACGGAGAATTTCGACCGGCCCGCCGACCAGCGCGAGTACATTTTCGACCTCGTGGAGTCGAAACTCAGGGAGTTCGCCGATGCGGACCGCGTCCACGAGGGTGAGGTCCGGATCCGGGCGATCGGTGAACTGGAGATGCTGCCCGAGCGGGTCCTCGACGCCATCGAGTACGCCGACGAGCGCACCGCCGGCTACGACCAGCTGCAGTTGAACATCGCGCTCGCGTACGGCGGTCGCGCGGAGTTACTGGGCGCCGCCCGCGACATCGCCGCCGACGTCGAGTCGGGGACGCTCGATCCCGAGGCCATCGACGTCGAGACGATCGAATCGCGACTGTACGAAGGACCGACCCAGGACGTCGACCTCATCATTCGGTCAGGTGGCGTCGAACGTACCTCGAACTTCCTTCCCTGGCACGCCAACGGCAACGAGGCCGCGGTGTACTTCTGTGCACCCTACTGGCCGGCGTTCCGGAAGGTCGACTTCCTTCGGGCGATCCGAACCTACGAACACCGGGCGGCGTCCTGGCGAACGAATCGAGCGCGGCGAGCCCTCTCACTCGTCACCTCCCTCGGTGCGGGCAACGCAGGCGAGGCGCGGCGAACCCTCTCGCGATTTCAGGAGGCCCTCCCCAGCGGCGAGCAAGACGCCGTCGAGGAAGAGATCGAGTCCGCGAGCGATTGAGCGGGCGACCCGTCACCAGCCCACCGACACTCCCTATTTCCCGAAGCGACGCTGTCGATCCTGATAGTCCCTGAGCGCGCGCAGATAATCGCGATCCCTGAAGTCTCGCCAGTTGACGTCGGTGAAGTACAGTTCGGAGTAGACGGACTGCCAGATCATGAAATCCGAGAGGCGCTCGGCCCCGGTTTTGATCACGAGATCGGGCGCCGTCGGGAACACGAGCTGTTCTTCCACAACGGATTCGTCGACGTCCGCCGGATCGAGACGTCCCGCCTCGACGTCGCGAGCGAGGCCGCGGACGGCCGTGGCGAACTCGTGTTTTCCACCGAGACCGATCGAGATCTGGATCGGGGCGTCGGCGGGCTCGTCGTCCTCGGGAACGCGAACGACGGTCTCTGCCGATCGTTCCAGGGACTCGAAGGCTGTCGCAAGCGTTGGCACCGCCTCCTCGTCCAGGACGCTGACGTAGACGACGACGCGCTCGGCGCCGTACCGGATCGCCAGATCGAGAAAGCGGTCGAGCCGGCTGTAGGAGTTACTTTCCAGCAGATCCCGTTCGGTAATCACCAGCGCGACGGTCTCGGGGAGCGCCGCGTCGCTCAGCCGGATTCGTGTCGCCAGATAGCGGTCGTACAGCCCCACGACCGCGGCTTTGCCGCCACCCCGCCTAAAGCTCACGGAACACCCTTCGACCGGCGCCCCGGGCCCGGTCCCACCCGGTTCGGAAAGGGTAAGTGCCTCTCGGGGAAACCGGCGGGACGTGACAGATCCGGTCCGGCGTGCGGTGGGATTCGCGCTCGTGGGGAGCCTCGCGCTGGCGATCCCCGTCGCGACGCTCGGCCGGTCGCCGGCCGTGGCGACCCTCGTGGCGGCCGGACCGTTCTTGCTGCTCGCGCTGCTGGCGCTGACGATACTCGATTCAGGGACGCTGTTCGAGCTGTTCGCACGGCCGGGTGACCGCCGTGACGGCCGCCTCTACGGCCTCGCTGGTTTCGCCCTGGCGATCGCCGGACTGGGCATCCTGAGCGTCCAGTTCGGGCTGCCGATGTGGGTGTTCATCGGCAGCGTGTTCGTGCTCGCCTATGGCAACCTCGCCGGCAAGATCGTCGGACTCTACACGCCGGAAGAGGCCGTTGCGACCGCCGGATTCGTCGGTGGTGGCTTCATCGCTGGCGTGCTCGCCCAAGTGCTGACGCTGATGGCCCTGCGGGTGCCCATGACTGGTGAATCGCTCGCATTGATCGCCTTCCTCGCCGCGACCGGTGCGCTGACCGCCGCCTTGCTCCGAACGGTGTTGTTCGAGCGCGACGACCCCCTCGTTCTCGTGACCGTTGGCCTCCTCCTCTGGCTGCTCGCCGACCTGGAGGTCCTGCTCACCGTGGAGGGAATCGTCATCGCGCTGGCGGTCACCACGGCGCTTGGCTACGTGTCCTACGCCATCGAGACCGCGTCCTTGCCCGGCATGCTCACCGGGGTGCTCCTGGCGCTGCTGACGATCGTCCTCGGGGACTGGCGCTGGTTCCTGCTGTTGATCGTCTTCTACGGCGTCGGTGGCGTCTCGACGAAGTTCCGCACGGAGACCAAAGCCGAGCGCGGCATCGCGGACGTCAACGACGACGCCCGCGGCAGCGGGAACGTGTTGGCGAACTCGCTGGTGGCACTCGTCGCCGTCCTGGCCCAGGCCGCGAGCCCGGCCTACACGGGCGTGGACGGCACCCTCTTTCTCTTTGCCTTTGCCGGCGCCGTCGCGGCGGCGATGAGCGACACCCTTTCCTCGGAAATCGGCGGCGTCTTCGACGAGCCGATCCTCATTACCACGTTCGAGCGCGTGGAACCGGGCACTGACGGCGCGATCACCTGGCAAGGGGAGGTCGCTGGCGTCGCCGGCGCGGCCCTCATCGCCGTGATCGCCGGTGTGTTCTTCGGCAGTATCGGACCGATCGGTGCCGCGGTCGTGCTCGGCGCGGGCATCCTCGGGATGACCGTCGACAGCATCCTCGGTGCAACGATCGAGGGACGCTGGGTGGGGAACGAAGGCGTCAACCTGCTGTCGACGCTCGCGGCAGCCATCGGCGCGGCCGTCGGCACGCTCGCCATCGGACTGGTATGATCGCGGGGGGCCTGCGGCCGTGATTCGCGAGGGGCATCCGGAAGATCTCGCGGCGCTCAAAGCGATCCAATCGAGCGCACTCTCCGAACCCTGGCCGGAGTTACTCGAACTTGCCGTCGACGGGCCACAGACGCTGTTGGTGTCGATCGACGAGACGACCGGCGACGCGCGTCGCGACACGCCGATCGCGTACGCGCTGGCGATCGCTGCCGATGACGTCGCCTATCTGGCCGAGATCGCCGTGACGCCGAGCGCACAGGGAGAGGGGCGCGGCAGTGCCCTCCTTGGGGCGCTGATCGAACGCTTCCGTGACTCGTCCGTGACCGAGATCAGATTGACTGCACGCGCGGACGACGAGTCGGTCCATGCCTTTTACGAGGACTTCGACTTCGAAGCGCGCCAGCGGATCGAGGAGCACTACGCGGACGGCGACGGGATTCTCTTCGTTCGGGACCTCCCCGCGGACGGCGGGTAAGGACCGCGCGCCGCGGCCGGCGTAATGGGATATTTAACAGTTCGAGCAAATGGGCAGGTATGCAGACCCACATCGTGCCGGTCGGCTTCGATTACGACCGGCTGATCGCGCCGCTGGTGCGCGAGCAACTCGACGTCGACCGGGTCATCCTCCTCGAAGGGGCGGTGGGTAGCGAGGCCAACGTCGAATACTCCCAGAACCTCGCGGCGAAACTGGAGACGGACTTTCGCAATCTCCTGGGCGCGGAGACCGAACGGATCAGCGTCGCCGACGTCTACGACTACGACGCGGCGTTCGAACAAGCCTTCGCGCTCATCAACGCGGAACTCGACCGGACAGCGGACGCCGCGGTCTGGGTGAACATCTCCGCGATGCCCCGGACGGTTTCCTTTGCCTTCGCAACGGCGGCCCATTCCATCATGGTCGAGCGCGAGGAGGACCGCCAGCGGATCCACACCTACTACACGGTGCCCGAGAAATACCTGGAAACCGAACTCGCCGAGGAGCTGCGCCGGCAGAACGCCCTTCTTGAAGAGCTGGGCGAGGCCGTCGCGGACGACGACCTCGCCGACCGCGTGGCAGCGGAACTCGACAGCGCGCGATCCTTGCTCTCGGAGTTCGACGAGCGGGGCACGACCATCGGCGCGAAAGAAATCGACGGGAGCCACATCGTCGAACTGCCGGTCGCGTCCTTCTCGAACGTCAAACCCTTCGAGGAGGTCATCCTGTTCACCCTCGGCGAACACGGTGAGTTCGAGAGCGTGAGCGAACTCGCCCAGGAACTCGCACGGGAACTCGGCGAGGAGTACACCGATAGCTTCCGCTCGAAGGTGATCTACAACGTCGACCGACTCGGACCCGGTGGGAAGGGCTACATCGAGCAGGAAGCACAGGGCAAGTCCTATCGAACCCGGCTCTCGCGGATCGGTGCATTGTGGGTCCGCTCCCACTCGGATGAGAGCAGCTAATCAGCCGATCGCGGTCAGATCGACGACGAGTCTTCGACCACGATCACGTGCAGGTCGTTGACGTTCGTCTCGGTTGGCCCCGTTTGAATGCTCGCGCCGACGTCTTCGAGGTACTGTTCCGTATCGTTGTTCTCGATTGCCCCGCGGGCGCGGCGCCGATCCTCGACAGTTTCGCTCGTGACGAGGCCGCCCGCAGCCGCGGCGTTGCCGTCGATGCCATCGGTGTCGACGGCAGCGAGGGTAATCGCTTCGTCGGAGAGTTCGAGCGCGGCGCTGACGGCCAGTTCCTGGTTCGGGCCGCCGGTGCCGTCGCCAGTCAGTTCGACGGTCGTCTCCCCACCGGAGACCAGAACGGCCGGCGGATCGACTGGCTGGCCCGTTGCGGTGGCTTCCTCGGCGATCCCAACCAGCACCTTCGCGACCTCCTTCGCATGGCCGCGCAATCGTGATCCCAGAATCAGTGGCGTATACCCGTGCTCACGAGCGATGTCTGTGACGGCCGCGGTCGCCGTCGCGTTGCTCGCAACGATGTGGGTGGTAACCCGGTCGAACAGCGTCGCTTCCGCGGTCGGTGTTTCGGCGAGGTCGCCATTGGCACCGGATCGCAGCCGTTCGGTAACCGCCGGCGGCACGTCGACCTCGTACGATTCCAGCACGTCGAGGGCGTCCGCGTAGGTCGAGGCGTCCGGCGTCAGCGGCCCACTGGCGATGACGGATTCGTCGTCTCCGACGACGTCGCTACAGAGAAGGCCGATCGTCGTGGCGGGAGCGAGGCGGCGGGCCAACTGGCCGCCCTTGATCGCCGACAGGTGTTTGCGGACGGCATTGATCTCGTGGATCGTCGCCCCGGACGCGAGCAGCGCATCCGTCGTGGACTTGAGATCCGCAAGCGAGATGTCCTCGGGGGCAGCCAGGAGGGCACTCCCACCGCCGGTAATGAGCGTGATGACGAGGTCGTTCTCGCCAGCGCTCTCCGCGGTCGCGAGAAGCGCTCGCGTGCTGTTGACGCCAGCCTCGCTCGGGATCGGGTGGTCGCCAGGAAGCATCTCGATCCACGCCGTCTCGGCGGGGTTGTCCGTGACGATCCGTCCCGTGTCGATCGCCTCGCCGAGGAGGTCGTCGATCGCGACCGCGGCGTATCCTGCGGCGTTGCCACCCCCAACGACGATCACACGCTCGTAGTCCGCGAGATCGTACGACTCCCCACCGACAGACAGTACCGAACCATCGAGTGAGAGATGGCGACGAATCCCGATCGCCGGGTCCGCGGCCTCGATCCCCGCGTCGATACAATCGAGTGCCAGGGCGGCGGCCGCCGTATCGGCGAGTTCGTCCCGGTTCTTGATCGGGCCGCGAGAGGCCTCATCCATGGATGCAAGCCAGGACCAGCCGGTTCAAAACCGTGTCGACCCGTCACCGGGTCGGGGGTGACGAATCGGCCAGACCTACCTGCCCAGTTTCAGCTTCTCCACGCGCGTCGTCAACGCCAAAAATACCGCGAGCACGGTCAACACGACGGCCCAGGCCGCGGCCAGGTCGTGGACGTGACTGCTGTGCTCGATCACGCCGTTCGCGTACTCCGCGAGGACCGTCGAGTGGTGTGGCTCCCCGAGGATCGGCACGAAGTAATCGACCACGTCGTTGGCGAGGAACCAGCCGGTCGCGAGCGCGATCGAGCCGACGCCGAACCTCGCATACCGGTGGATGAGAAACGCCTCGACGGCCATCGCCACGTGACTCCAGATCAGAAAGTGCCACATCCAGGCGGCCACGCCGCCGGGACCGTTGAGCAAGACCTGCACGTACGGCGTCCAGAGGCCGAGTTTGATACACCCGAAAAACGCCAGGACGTGGAGCCAGTCCGCCTGCCAGTTGCGCTTCCAGGCGATCAGCGAGAGGCCGATGAACAGCGTTGCCATGGGACTGTCCGGGACGAAGAGCCACATCACCTCTGGCGTCCGCGCGAACTGGCCCTGGACGAGCGGTGACTCCAGCGGAATCGGGCGAAAGCCGTAGTACCAGAAGCCAAAGAGCGTCCCCAGCAAGTTCGCGAACGCGATGGGATACGCCAGGCGCAAGCCGGCGTCCTCCACCCACTGTGGCAGCGGGGCAACGTACCAGGGGAGTCCGTCGGCAGGCGGCGGATCCTCCGTGAAAAACCGCGCGATGGCCTGCTCGAGGTGCCGGCCAAGGCGGTTGATCGGCGACATGGGTGTGCGTCCCAGCGTGGGGCAAAAACCGTAGCGGTGTCTGACTCGGTGGGTCGAGGCCACAATCGAACGTCCCGACTCACCGGTGGGGTGAATCTGCCCATACTTTTCAGGGAACCGGCCGAGGCGTCGGTATGGACGGCGAACGCACCTTCCGGTGGCTCCTGCTGGCCGTATCGGGGCTGCTCACGTTCCTCTTGCTGTACCAGTATCTCACCGTGATTCTGGGCGCAATTTTGCTTGCGTATCTGCTCGGCCCGGCACAGCGCTGGATCGGACCGAAGCTGGGGGATCGTGTCACCGCGGTCGGGTTGATCCTCACCACGACGGTGCTGGTCGTCGTGCCCGTGATCCTCCTCTTTGGTGTCGCGATCACTGGCCTCACCGATCTCGCGGATCGACTCGTCGGTGAGGACGGGACCACGCTCTCGACCGCCAACGAACTCTTACAGCAGGTGTACGGCGCGGACTTCCAGATCGAGAGTTCGGTCGTCGACTACGTCCGCAGCGGGCAAGTGGCCCAGTTACTCCAGACGGCCCTCGAAACGATCGGTGGGCTCTCCTCGGCGTTCATCAGTCTGACAATTCTCCTGTTGCTGACCTACTTCCTGCTCGTCCGGGGCGAGGAGCTCATCGAGTGGACACGCTCGCTGGTCCCACTGCCGGCGGCGCAGCGAGAGGAATTGATCGAGAAGGCGGACGATCTACTGTACGCGATCGTCTTCGGGAACGTCGCCGTCGCCGTGGTGGATGGCGTCCTCGTCGGCATCGGCCTGTATCTCACCGGTTTTTCTGGGGTGCTCTTCTGGACGATCATCGCTATCTTCGTCGCACTGATCCCCCTCGTCGGCTCGATGATCGTCTGGGTCCCGGCAGCGGTGTATCTGGGCCTCACCGGCGAACCGATCGCGGCAGTGTTCCTGTTCGCCTATGGTGGCGTGTTCATCGGCGCTGTCGATAACTTCCTCCGACCGTACGTGGGAGCGAAACAAGCGGATCTGAATCCCGCGTTCTTCATCGTTGGCGTGTTTACCGGCCTGGCACTCATCGGCGTGATGGGGCTGTTCTTTGGCCCGGTCGTGCTCGTCATGACCAAACACATCTACGAAGTGCTGGGTACAGACACGGCGTCCTGAGTGTGTGCCCATTGGACCGCTGCTAGCGGTGATCTGGGCGGAGAGTGTGGTCGATTCGGCGAGATGCGGGCGTAGTCAGTATCCAGCCGGAAAACAGCCCCAACACCTAATATTTCGTAGCATCATATTACGTAGTCATGTCAGCAGCGTCCAGGGAGTCGCTTCGCGTGCTGGGCGTGGACGGCGGGAGTGACACCGCGGACCCGATGGGGTCGGCGTTCGAGAGACTCGACGATCGGTTCTCGGTGACCTGGGTGACGGAGGCGCGCGCGGCGGTCGATCGACTCGATGGCGAAACGTTCGATTGCCTCGTCAGTGCCCACGCGGACGGGAGGATCGACGGTCTGGAGTTGCTCCGGTCGGTCCGGGCGGAGTATCCCCATCTCCCGTTCGTCCTCGTTCCCCGCGAGGGGGACGAGTGGCTGGCGAGTCAAGCGATCGCCCGGGGCGTCAGCGAGTACGTTCCGACGATCGAAGACGGCAAGCGGGCGAAAGCGCTCGTCGCACGCGTCGAGCGCGCGGCCGCCGAGCCGGTTGGCGGCACAATCGGGGACGTCCAGGACAACAGCCAGCGCACGCAACGACAGACAGAACGAGCGGCGAGCAGGGATCGCTACCAGCGCCTGGTCGAGGCGGCGCCGGTCGCCATCGCCATCTACGGACAGGAGGGCGACATCCTGTACGCCAACGACGCCACCGTCGACCTCGTGAACTACCCGGACGCCGAATCGCTGCGCGGGGAATCAGCCTTCGAGTTCGTTCACGAATCCGATCGGGCGCTGGCGAGCGAGCGCATGGGAGAGGTGATCGACGACCGGGAAACCGCACCACCGGCCGAGATGACGCTGGTGGATCGCAACGGCAATCACAAGGAGGTCATCATCGCCAGCGTTCCCATCACCCACGAGGGCGAGCCGGCCGCACAAATCGTGATCAAGGACGTGACGGAGCTCAAAGAGCGGGAGTACGAGTTACAACGCCAGCGCGATCAACTGGACGAGTTCGCGAGCATCGTCTCCCACGACCTCCGGAATCCCCTCGAAGTGCTCCGGGGTCGCCTGGACCTCGCCCGGGAAGAGTGTGACAGCGAGCACCTGGACGCGGCCATGGAGACGCAGGAACGGATGGCGACGCTCGTCGACGACCTGTTGCGATTCGCCCGCGTTGGCGAGCGGGCCGTCGAGGAGGAGCCCCTCGACCTCGAGACGGTAGCCACGGCAGCCTGGCAGAACGTGGCGACGCCGGACGCGACACTGACGATCGAATCGACACCAACGCTTGAAGGCGACCCCAACCGAGTCGCGGAACTGCTGGAAAACCTCTTCAGTAACGCAATCGAACACGGCGGAGACGACGTCACAGTCACCGTGGGGCGGCTCGACGGGGGATTTTTTGTGGGCGACGACGGCACGGTCATCCCGCCTGCAGAGCGGGCGGACGTGTTCGAATACGGCTACTCCAGCAGCGACGAGGGAACGGGGATCGGCCTGGCGGTCGTCAAACAGATCGCCGGTGCCCACGACTGGACGATCGACGTCTGCGAAAGTTCGGCCGGTGGGACGCGGTTCGAGTTCAGAACGGCCGATCCCGGGGAGTAACGGTCGGGTAAGTGCCCGCACGTCACGCTGGGACCGAACCGGGCCGTCGAAGGACACCGGTTAAGTGCGGCGCGGATAAATTTGGGATAATGACAGCAACAGATCTCGAGGACCTTCGACGTGGGACCGATCTGGTCAAGCGAGGGTTCGCGAAGATGCAAAAGGGCGGCGTCATCATGGACGTCGTCAACCGCGAACAGGCTCGCATCGCCGAGGACGTCGGCGCAGTGGCCGTGATGTCCCTCGAAGCAGTCCCTGCGGACATCCGCAAGCGCGGCGGCGTGGCCCGAATGGCCGATCCGGCCGACGTCGAAGCGATCATCGACGAAGTGTCGATTCCGGTGATGGGCAAGAGCCGCATCGGCCACCGGAAGGAAGCGGAGATTCTGGAAGCGACGGGCGTCGACATGATCGACGAGAGTGAAGTGTTGACCCCGGCCGACGACGCCTACCACATCGACAAACGGGAGTTCACCGCACCGTTCGTCTGTGGCGCGCGCAACCTGGGCGAAGCGCTTCGCCGCATCGACGAGGGCGCGGCGATGATCCGGACCAAGGGCGAGGCCGGCACGGGCGACGTCAACCAGGCCGTCCACCACCAGCGGACGATTCTGGGGTCGATCCGAGAGCTCCAGGGAATGAAACACGAAGAGCGCGAGGCGTGGGCCCGCGAGAACGAGGCGCCGGCGGAACTCGTCCACGAGACCGCCGAGATGGGCCGGTTGCCGGTCGTCAACTTCGCCGCTGGCGGTATCGCGACCCCCGCGGACGCCGCCCTGATGATGTACCACGAGTGCGACGGTATCTTCGTGGGCAGCGGTATCTTCGGTGCGGAGGACCCCGAGGCGATGGGCACCGCCATCGTCGAAGCGGTGAACAACTGGGACGACCCGGAGACCCTCGCCGAAATCTCTTCGAACATCGGCAAAGGAATGAAAGGCGACGCCAACGCCGACTTGCCCGAAGAAGAGAAGTTGCAGGGTCGCGGCGTCTGAGCGATCCGCAGTCGGTCGAATTTCTTCCTGATTTCGTGCACGAGCCCACAAGCTCGCGTCTCGCCACACGACAAGGCACTTAATCGAGGGGCTCGGGTCCCCCAGTATGTTCGGCCCCCCAGGCACCCTCCTCGCACCCCCTTCGGCGTCCGCCTCTCTCACGGCGGTCCTCGATGGCGCCGGTGGCGAACTCGCGATCCAGTTCGAGGAGACCCTGGCGGACCTGGTGGGCAACTACGGCCGGATCCCGGTCAGCGCCGCGATCCTCGTGCTGGCCGCGCTGGGTGGGGCACTGCTCATTCCGCGGCTCGTCGCCGGTGGGCGGGCCCTCGCGGAACGGATCTCGCTGGCGGGTCACGGCAGTAGATTGCTCGGGACACTATTGGACCTCGTGCCGACGTCGTTCACCGAATTGGTCGTCCGAATTGTGCAGTTAACGATCGCGATCACCGCCGCGATCGCACTCGTGGTCGTCTGGGGCTACGCGGGACTGGTGACCGACGTCCGGGGATCGATCGCCAGTGATCTCCAGGACGTCATCGGGCTCTCGCTGACGCTGGTGCTGATCGCGATGGCCTTCGTCGGCTCGGACATTCTCCAGCGGGCCATTGATCGACTCGGCGCCAACGCCGACGGGATCACCGACCACCAGCAGGAGATCGCGTTGCGCATCGGGCAGATCACCCTGTTCGTGGCCCTGGGTGCCGCCATCCTGACGCTCTGGAGTTTCAACATCAGCGGGCTGTTGCTCGGCGCCGGATTCCTGGGCATCGTCGTCGGGTTCGCGGCCCGGGAAACGCTCGGTTCGCTCATCGCCGGATTCGTGCTGATGCTGTCACGGCCGTTCACCGTCGGTGACTGGGTCGAAATCGGCGAGGCCGAAGGCGTTATCACCGACATCACGATGTTCAACACGCGGATCCAGAACGTCGACGCCGAAGCGATGGTGATCCCCAACGACGTCGTGGGGAACAGTACGATCATCAATCGCAGCCAGAAGGGCCGGCTCCGTATCCGCCGTGAAGTCGGCATCGACTACGACAGCGATCCGGAAACGGCCGCCGAGGTGGCCACGGACGCGATGGCGAGCGTCGAGGAAGTCGTCGACTCGCCCGAGCCACAGGCCATCCCCGTCCGCTTTGGCGACTCCGCGATCGTGATGGAGCTTCGGTTCTGGATCGGTGAGCCGCGACCGCCACGCAAGTGGGCCGCCATCGCGGGCGTCGTCCGCGAGGTCAACGACGCCTTCGAGGCCGAAGGGATCGAGATTCCGTTCCCGCAGCGAACCCTCTCGAACCGCGCGGTTGCTGACGAGGACCCGCCGGCGCCGGCAGTCGATGGAGCCGCCGCAGAAAACGAGTAAGGTTCAGCATCGCACTCGAAAATGGGGCGCAGCGACGAGCGCCGGTGAGAACGTCAATACAGCGTCGCGCCACCGCCGATGTGGGTCCGGTACACCGTCGCATCGACGCCCGCGTCGTCGAAGGCGTCGAGCATCGCTGAACCGATCGATCGCTGGTCCGCGTCGTGACACGCCGCGATCACGGTCGGCCCGGCGCCACTGATCGTGACGCCGGTCGCCCCTGCCTCGAAGGCGGCGTCTTTCACCGCTTCGTACCCGTCGATGAGTGCCGCTCTCGCGGGCGTAACGATCGGATCTTCCATGCCGCGGCCGACCAGGGCTGGATCGTTGCGGCACATCCCAGCGGTCAAGGTCGCGGCGTTCCCGACCGTCTCGACCATCTCGGAGACGCGAGCCCCCTCCGGGACGACGCGTCTGGCGTCCCGCGTCGAGACGACGATGTCCGGGAGACAGGCGACGAGCGGGATAGTCGCCGGAATCCGCGTGACGCCATCGGGGGTGGCGATGGTGAAGCCACCGAGAATCGACGGCGCGACGTTGTCGTCGTGGGCATCACCGGAGACTACGGCTTCGCCCTTCGCGGCGATCGGGACGAGTTCCTCGCGGGATTTCCCCCGGTCGTACAGTTGATTGAGGGCAACCGCGGCCGCAGCGGCGCTGGCTGCCGATGAACCGAGTCCGGACGCCGGCCGAATTCCCTTGTCGATTTTGATGTGAGCGGGTGCCTCCAGCGCCTCGGCGACCGCGCCGACGGTGTTCTTGTCCGGGTCCGTCGGGATGAATTGGCTGCCCGCGCCAGTGACCTCGATCGTCGTTTTCTCGGCCTTCTCGACGCGAACGACGTCGGCCGGGCGCTCGAGAGCGACGCCGAAGACGTCGAAGCCACTCCCGAGATTCGCGCTGGTCGCCGGCGCCCGGACCGTCAGCATGCCTCCGGATTTTCCCAGTGCGGGCAAAAAGGTAGCGGACCCGTCGACGGAATCGGCCGTTCCAGCCCGCTCGCGGTCTCCCCCAGTCTCAGCAGTGAAAACCGGCCCGTAAGCCATATCGGCAATTGTTCGTATTCTCCACAGAGTTACATGGCCGGATCATTCGTCACCGCCCTCGTTGCCATGAGTGTGGTCGGTGGCGTCGTCTGTCTCGGCCTCGCGCTGGTCGCCTGGCGACACCGGTCAGTCCCGGCCGCGCTCCCCTTTGGCGGGCTCATGCTGGCAGTCGGTGGCTGGGTGTTTGCAGACGCCGCCTTCCTCCTGACCACGACCACGGAGGGTGCCTACATCGCCGACAGCGTGATTCGGGCCGCATCGGCACAGGTGCCGCCGCTGTGGATCATCTTTATCCTGGCCTTCGCGGGATACGAGCAGTGGGTCAGCTGGCGGACCATCGCGGCCCTATGGGTCATCCCCAGCGTGTTCGTAGTCCTCACGGTAACGGCCCCGGTGACCGGCCTGGCCAGCACCCCACAGGACGTCATCTTCCTCACGAGCAATGGTATCCGAGCCCCGTCCGTGTCCACTGGGCTCGTCTACGACCTCCACCTCCTGTACTCGTATCTGCTCATGACCGTCGGCTACACGATTCTGTTTTCGTTCCTGCTGCGTTCCCGGGCGATGTATCGCCGGCAAACCGCAGTCATCGTGCTCGCTTCCCTGGCTCCGGTGGTTGTCAATACGGCACTGAACCTCGGATTGACGCCGCATCCGGGCATCGACATGACACCGGTCGCCTTCGTCGCCGCCGGCGTCGTCTTCGGATGGGCACTGGTGCGGTACGAATTCCTGACGGTGACGCCGATGGCCGGCGACGTCCTCATCGACGAATTACCGGATCCCGTCTTCGTGCTCGACGAGAATGACAGTATCATCGATCTGAATCCTGCCGCGGAGTCGACCTTCGGACTGTCCGCACCGCACGGGGAGTCGATCAGCGTGATCGACGAGTCGGTCCCGGCCGCCCTCGCGGACGGTGGGCAGCTTCGGCTCCCGGCGGAGAACCGCAATGGGGACGGCGGGCCGGCTCATTTCGAATGCAGCGTCACGCACCTCGAAGATCAGTACGGCACCGAGCGGACGACCTTAGTCGTGCTGCGGGACGTCACTGGTCAGCAACGGCGACAGTACCAGCTCGAAGCGCTGCAGGAAGCGACGCGGAAGTTCCTCACGGCGAGTACGGACGAGGCAATCGCCGAGATCAGCGTCGAGTACGCCGATGAAGTGCTGGGAGCCCATGGAACGGCCGTGTTTCTCACGGATGGCGCGCCCGAGCAGCTGATGCCGGTCGCGATGACCGCGACCGTCGACGACGTGTTCGAACGCGGGGCGACGCCGGATCAACCCATCCAGGGGATGCTGGTGCGGGCCTACGAGGACGAAGATCTCACGACCCAGGAACTCCCAGGCGAAGTGGGTGGCTCGCCCGAACGGGCCCTCGCCGTGCCGCTCGGCGATCACGGCGTCCTGTGGATTGGGACCTGTTCGGCGGACGTCTTCGCGCCGGACGACGAAGGGTTCGCGACGATTCTGGCCCGGACCACACAGGTTGCACTGACCCGGGTCAAGCGTGAAAGTGACCTCCGGCAGAGTCGCAGTTCGGTCGAACGACGCAGTGAGCAGATCGCGTTTTTCAACGGGGTGTTGCGTCATCGACTCCGCAATGCCTTGTTGGTAATCCAGGGCCGTGCCGATCATCTCCGGACTGCAGTGACGACGGACGCGGAACGCCACCTCGACGTCGTCGTCAACTGGTGTGACGACCTCGCCGAACTGAGCGAGGAGATTCGTGCGGTCAACGACACCGTTACTGCAACGGAATCCGCACGCCTCGACACCGTCGACCTCTCACACGTCCTCCATACGAGTTTGCAGAAGCACGAAGCCGCGAACGTGGACGTGACGTTCGAGACCGACATCGACGAGGACCTCGCCGTCCAGGCGAACGAACTGGCGATGCGCGTCGTCGACAGCGTCGTCGAGAACGCAATCATTCACAACGACCGTGAAGACCCCCACATCGAGATCTGGACGGTTCGGGCAGCCGACCGCATTCAGGTCCACGTCGCCGACGATGGCCCCGGCATGGACGACGACATGAAATCCACCGTCTTCGAGCGGGACCTCTCGACGAGCCAGACCGCGAGCGGCTTCGGACTGTACTTCGTCTCCGTGCTGATGAACCTCTACGGCGGAACGGTCTGGTTCGAGGACAACCATCCACGGGGAACGATCGCCGTCCTCGAGTTTCAGGTCGCCACGGAGGGTGGCGCCGACGCCACGAGTGGCACGGAAGACCTCAGTGCCGACGGCGGGACGGACTGATAGATGAGTGAGGCGTAAGGCACATCCCCCCGCCGTGGAAAGCAAGCACAATGATCGGCGTCGTTGGCGGGGGAATCGCCGGCCTCGCGGCCGCTCACCGGTTGCAACAGCGTGGCCACGACGTTACCGTCTTCGAGGCGAGCGAGGACCTTGGCGGCCTCGCTGCAACCTACGAAACCCAGGGCGACCCGATCGAGAAGTTCTACCACCACCTCTCGAAGTCCGAACAGACCATCGTCGACCTCGCGACTGACCTCGGTCTCGGCGAGGCCGTCGAGTGGATCGTCGGCAAGAACGCCTACTACGTCGACGGGACGGTCCACCCGATGGACACCCCCTGGCAGATCCTGGCCTTCCCTCACTGGAGCCTCTACGACACGTTTCGGCTGGGGATGCTCACGCTCGACGTCGACGTTCGCGGCGGCCGACCACGCTTTGACACCTACGAGCGACTGGAGGATTTCGAGGACGTCTCCGCGGTGGACTTCGCGAAGAAACACACCACGGAGAACGTCTACGAAACCTTCTTCGACCCCCTGCTGGACGCAAAATTCGGTGATCGGAAGCAGGACGTGAGCGCCGCCTGGCTGCTGGGACGCATCAAGTTCCGTGGGGAGCGTGACATCCTGCGCGGCGAGATTCTGGGGTACTTCGACGGTGGCTTCGCCAGGTTGATCGACGCCCTCGTCGGGGATGTCGGTCGAGAAAACATCGTCACTGGTGCGCGTGTGCGGGCCGTAGAGACGAGTGACGGCGCCGCCGCAGGGCTCACTGTCGAGGGCGAGGACGGCCAACCACCGACCACCCACGACTGTGATGCCGTCGTCGTCGCGACGATGCCCCACGTCCTCGAAGATCTCACGGGCTATCCTTGCGACATCGACTTCCAGGGGACGGTCTGCTCGGTCATCTCGCTGGAGGAGTCGTTGACCGAGACGTACTGGCTCAACGTCGCCGACGAGGCACCCTTCGGCGCACTCATCGAACACACCAACTTCGTCGACCCGGCACGCTACGGTGGCGAACACCTGCTGTACGCGGTGAGCTACGTCCAGAACATGGAGGAAGCCCTCTGGCAGAAAGACGACGCTGCGGTCGAGGAAACCTGGCTGCAGGGCATCGAAGACCTGTTCCCGCAGTTCGACAGGGATGCCGTCAACTGGATCGAAACCGCACGGAACCCACGAACGGCACCGATCTACGAGCAGGGCTACCTCGACATGGTCGTGCCCTACGATCTGGGCGAGGCGGTGGCAGACGGCCTGTACTATGCCGGCATGGCGACGAAAGCGCAGTATCCAGAGCGGAGTCTCAACGGCGGCGTAGTGGCGGGATACTCCTGTGCCGACTTGATCGACGAGCACACCGGGCCCTGATTCCCACGACGGGTGTCGTCTGGACCGGTCGAATCCTGACGCCACGGCTGAATTTCGTTTATTTTAATAGGAACGCTGTCGCCTCCACAGCCAGACCGGGGGGAAGCGTGGACGCACAGGGGCCGCCCCGTAGAGCCGTGCCCAGGACGTCACCAACGCCGGTCAGGCACGTGACGCAGCCATGGAAGATGACATACTGCAAGACGAATCGGAGAGCGCCGTTCCTACCCTCGATCGCAGAGGGTACGTCAAGTCGCTGAGTGCACTCACACTCGCGAGTGGAATCGGGGCCGGGGCGACCGGCACGGTGGCAGCCGAGACTGCGGATCGATCGAAGACCATCAAGGAGCGCATCACCGAACACCGGACCGGGACACTCGAGGTGGTCGTCGAAGATGAGAACGGGAACCCGATTCCCGAGGCGACCGTCAACGTCGCCCAGCAATCACACGACTTCCCGTTCGGGACGGCCGTCAACGCGAACACCTTGATCAACGGGTCGGGACCGGGTGATGACTATCGGACGAAGATTCCGGAGCTTTTCAACACCGCAGTGCTGGAAAATCAGCACAAGTGGGCCTTCTGGGAGCGAAATCAGCAGTTGGCCGACGACGCAACGTACTGGCTCCGCGACCAGGGACTGGACGTTCGTGGTCACGCCTGCCTCTGGGGGAATCCCCAGTCGGGGTCGATTCCGGGCGACGTCCAGACGGCGATGGAAAACGGCGATACCCAGACGATTCGCGACCGCTCGATGCAACACATCGAGGACATCATCACCCACTACGGGGACGACGTCCACGAGTGGGACGTCGTCAACGAACCGACAAACGCGACGACCATGGCCGAAAACTTCGACAGTACTAGCCCTCACACGTCAGAGATCGTCGCCGACTGGTGGCGCCAGGCCGAGAGCGTCCGTCCCGATGGCGTCTCGCTGGCGACGAACGAGTACAACATCCTCGTCGGCCAGTGGTCCTTCGGCGGCTACATGGACCACGTCGAGTTCCTCCAGAACGAAGGCGTCGACGTCGCGACGATCGGCTGTCAGTCCCACTTCAGTCGGGGCTCGGCGCTGAGTCACGACGAGACGATGGAGTTGTTGAACAGGATCGGCGAACGCGGTGCCCGGATCAAGATCACCGAGTTCGAAGCGTCCGGAGACGACTGGGCGGACACCGCCAAAGCCGACTTCTTCGAGACGTTCCTCCGGGCGACGTTTAGCCATCCAGGCGTCGACGCCTTCCTGATGTGGGGCTTCTGGGATGGCCGGCATTGGCGGGGCGACGCGCCGTTATTCTACGAGGATTGGTCCACCAAGCCGGGCCACGACGTCTGGACTGGCCTCGTCTACGACGAGTGGTGGACCGACGCAACGGGAACGACCGACGCCCAAGGCAGCTATGCGACCAACGCCTTCCTCGGCGAGCAAGCGGTCACTGTCCAAACGGCCACCGACTCCGCGACCACGACAGTGTACGTGGCCGATTCGGGCGGGACCACGAGTGTGTCCGTGGTCGTCGAGGATGGCCGAGGGAGCCGGCAACCCTACGGTGGGACGCCACACGAGGTCCCCGGCCGGATCAGCGCGGAAGACTACGACGAGGGCGGCCAGGGCGTCGCCTACACCGACACTACCGCGGGCAACGCCGGTGGCGCCTATCGCTCTGACGACGTCGACATCCAGCCGACGGCCGACAGCCAGGGGTCGGAGTACAACGTGGGCTGGACCGCGGCTGGCGAGTGGCTAGAGTACACGGTTGACGTCGCGAACGCCGGCACCTACGACTTCGCGTTCCGCGTCGCATCGGACGTTGGCGGTGGCACGGTGCACGTCGAGTTCGACGGAACGGACGTCACCGGCCCCGTCAGTTTCGACCCGACCGGTGGTTGGCAGTCCTGGACGACGGTGACTGTCGAGGACGTCAAACTCGACGCGGGCCAGCAGGTGATGCGACTAGCGATGGACGCCGACGGGTTCAACGTTAACTACGTCGACATCACGAGTGGCGACGACGACAGTGACGGGAGCGATGGCGATGATGGTGGTGAAGCTGGCAGTGGCGGTGACGAAAACAGTAGCAGCGACGATAACGATGACAGTGGCGGGAGTGATGGTGGAGACAGCGGCAGTAGCGGTAACAGCGGTAGTAGCGGTGACAGCGGTAGTAGCGGTGACAGCGGTAGTAGCGGTGTAAGTCCGAACGAACAGTCGACTGCGACCCCAACGAAGACGGAAACAGCGACGCCGACCGAAACGCAAACAGCGACACCAACAGAGAATGTCAGTCCTACAGCGAGGACAACGACGGCTACCCAGTCGCCGACTCCGAGAAACACGCCGAACGGGACCGGCGGCGCTGCTGTTACGCCTGAACCCACGGAGACCGTCCAGACAGAGGGGACCGGTCCCGGATTCGGTGGGGTGATAACGGGGACCGCGGGGGCGGTGGCACTGGCGATCAAACGGTTGCGCGACCGGTTTTAAGCAGTGACTTACAAGCAAATCCAGGCGAGATAGGGATCCGCAGGCGCGACGAACGCTGCACACGAGCAATCTGATCTGAACGCCGCGAACGCGGCCGGGGTGGCTGCCCACCGGTGGAGTGGCTGTACCCTGATTGTGAGAGCCGGCAACTGTAGGCTGGCATAGAACGTGGCTCGTGCTCGGGCGCGGTGGCAGTTCAACTCCAGCTCGGTCCCCGTGACCACCGCCGACAACAGCACGCTTCGAACGTTGAATTTCGGCGCGACGTCAGACTGCTCGCACCGACGTGGCCTTCGGGCGCTTCCACTGCAGGATCAGTGACGACGGCGTAGGTCGACAGATGGACTACCGGACGGCGACACGCGCTGCCGGACGGTCGCCTATGAGTCGGGCCCAGCAAGCAAGATATCTCGATGTCAGCCGTCCAATCGCTTCAGGCACCCGGCGCGTCATTCACGTCGACGTTCTCCGGTTCCTCCTGGCCACCGACGACCAGTTCCCCATCAGCCGTTTCGACGTAGACGTCGTCTGCGAAACCACCTTCGGCGTGGGGGTGTTCCGGGTCGTCGAGCTTTTCGGGCGTCGAGGGTGCATCGGCGATACCCGCCGCAGGGCGGAAGTCACCTAGTGGTTCCGCGATGGTGATCCCGTGGGCAGTGAAAAAATCCTCGTAGCGCTCGTAGTGGGTCTCGAGTTCGTCGCTCGGGAACTCCATCATCTCGGTCCAGCCGTGATTGTAGAAGTCGAAGTTCGCCTGGACGTGCGTGATCTCCCGGGCTTCGGCCTCCGGATAGCCAGCCTGGAGCGCGGCGACGTAGGTGTCGATGGTTGCCGCGAAGAAATCGTCGAGGTGAGCGCGGCGTTCTTCCGCATACTCCTCGTCGGCCCGGTCGAGAAAGACGCGCGTGTGGAGTGAAACGAGCCAGGCGTGGACCTTCGGACCGACGACGGGCGTCGTGAGCGCACGCTTGGAGGCCCAGTGACGGATGTTCTGTCGGATTTTCATGGTCGGAAGGCGGGGCGCGCGCTGGAAAAACGTCTCGGTCGGACGATTCGGGGTGTCTGGAGGACTCACGACGATGACTCGCATACTTCGCGTAGATAGCAACCCACATTAGGACCGATTCCCAATTCGCCGAACATGAGCACGTCGCACGTTATAATTGGGGATGGGATTGCCGGGGCCTCGGCTGCGGAAACGATTCGCGAGGCCGACCCGGACGCCGACATTACCGTCCTCACAGACGAGGGTGAAGCCCTCTACAACCGGATTCTGATCAAGGAGTTCGCGAAGGGGAAACTGCCGGAAGCGCCGATTTCCATCCACGAGCCCGAGTGGTACGACGAACGCGACATCGATCTGCAGCTGAACACGCACGTCACCGACGTCGACACTGACGCGAAGACGGTTCTCACCCACGAAAGCGAGAACTACGACTACGACAAACTCCTGATAGCGACCGGCGGGACGCCGGCACAGGTCCCCGTCGATAACGCTGACGCCGACGGGATTCACCACTTCTGGACGTTCGAGGACGCCCGGGCGATCAGGGAACACGCCGACGAGGCCGACCAGGGCATCATCGTCGGCGCGGGCCTGCTTGGCATCGACCTGGCGGCGATCTGTGGCGCCCAGGACGTCGAGGCCAACTACCTGATGCGTGGCAATCGCTGGTGGCGCTACGCACTGAGTGAGGACGGCGCGCGCATCATCCACGACGCGCTCGAAGAAAACGGCGTCACGCCCGTCTTCGACTCCGGCGTCGATCACTTCCTCACCGACGATGACGGCCACGTCACCGGAGCCGTCGATCCTGACGGCAACGAGTACGCGGGCGATTTCACCGGGGTCGCCATCGGTCTCGATTTCAACACGGAGTTCCTCGAAGGGACGGCCATCGAAACGGACAACGGCATCGTCGTCGACGAGCAGATGGAGACGAGCGTCGAGGACGTTTACGCCGCCGGTGACATCACCCAGTTCTGGGACACCATTCTCGACGAGCGCGCACAGAACGGCGCTTGGGGCTCGGCCAAACAGCAGGGTGCCGTCGCGGGCAAGAACATGGTTGACGCGGACGCGAACGAGGAGTTCCGCTGGGTCTCCTCGTATTCGATCACACACTTCGATTTCCCCTTCCTCTCCTTCGGTCACCCCACCCTGGGCGACGACGAGTGTGAAGCGAGTTACGGCAACGACGAGTGGCGCCGGCTCACGTTCAAGGACGGGAAGATCATCGGTGGCGTGCTTATCGGCGACCTCTCACAGCAATCGAAGTACAAGCGCCTGATTCGCGAAGAGCGGGAAGTCGGCGACAAGAAGGAGATGCTCATGGAGAAAGACGTCGACATCGACGCCCTCGAAGAACTCGCCCCGGCACAGGCCGACTGAGAACGGGCCCGCAGCCACGCCGTTCCAGACGGTTCGATTTCTCCGCACGTCAATTTTCACCCGCCACTCGACCGGCGGG
>Ga0207733_100243_pt1 | contig 47970 bp, 44 predicted proteins | sample A23P3SouthBayCA_FD_187735 | JGI IMG/M metagenome (GOLD analysis project Ga0207733, IMG submission 187735) | Aerobic enrichment media microbial communities from Eden Landing Ponds, California, USA - A23 P3 (SPAdes) | ecosystem: Environmental > Aquatic > Marine > Unclassified | place: Emeryville...
CACGCCTGTTCCTACGCTCGCAACGCCCGTTCGGCTGGTGACACCGGCATGAAAACCACCACACACGCTTAAGGAAGGCTGGATGCTCTTCCAGAGCATGTCGAGGACACAGACCGATCTCGGTAGCGACGCCATGGGGGCGCTCCCGATGGGCGTCGTAGCCGGCATCGGTTCATACGTCACGTCCTACGTCGCCATGTTCGTGCTCACGCTCCTCGAAGGTGGGGACGTGCTCCAGCAGGAAGCCTGGAAGGCCGCTGGCATGATTCTCTACAACGCACACAACGTCGATATTACGGCGAGTGCACTCGGCCAGAGCCGATCGGTCAACTTCCTGGGCCTGTCGAGTGGGTTCGGGAGCATCCCCACCGTCGTCTACTATCTCGTCCCGGTGGCGGCCCTCGTTCTGCTGGGCTACGTCGTTGCATGGCGGGCGGACGGCGGCGGCGACCTCGCCAGCGCAGCCATGGCCGGCGCCACCGTCACTGGCGGCTACCTCGTCATGGTGATCCTCGGAACCTTCCTGTTCACGATCAGTGCTGGTGGTGCCTCGGCGGGGCCGGACCTCGTGATGAGCGTCCTCCTCGCGGGTCTCGCGTATCCCATCATCGCGGGTGGTCTCGGCGGCGTGATCGCCAGCGTGACGAACTGATCAGTACTGGGGAGCGTCGCGAACGAAATCATCGAATTTGAACGCAACAACGCCCGGGGCGGTGAGTTCCAGGGCAGCCGAGAGACGATCTCCGTCAGTCGTCAGCCGCCGGTGCGGCCTGCTCGCGGTCGGCACGTGGCCCGTCGAGTTCGACCGCCGGGAGCAGGTCACGCAGGTACTGTCCGGTGTGAGAGGCCTCCTCGCGCGCAACGGCTTCGGGCGTCCCGGTCGCGACGACTTCGCCACCGTTTTCGCCGCCTTCGGGCCCCAGGTCGACGATGGTGTCGGCGTTTTTCACCAGGTCGAGTTCGTGCTCGATGACGACGACAGTGTTACCGTTGTCGACGAGTCGGTGGAGCACTTCGATCAGTTTGCGTTCGTCCTCCGAATGGAGCCCCGTCGTGGGTTCGTCGAGCAAGTACAGCGTCTCACCGGAGTCTTTCTTCCCTAATTCCTCGGCGAGTTTCACGCGCTGGGCCTCCCCACCGGAGAGGGTGGTCGAGGGCTGGCCGAGGCGCATGTACCCCAGGCCGACGTCGAGGAGTAGTTCCAGGCGGCGGCGGATGCCCGAGTGGCCCTCGAAAAAGTCGTAGGCTTCCTCGACGTCCATCTGGAGGACGTCGGCGATGGTGGCGTCCTTGTAGGTCACGTCGAGCGTTTCGTCGTTGTACCGATCGCCGCCACACTCCTCGCAGGGGACGTACACGTCCGAGAGGAAGTTCATCTCGATCTTGACGTCGCCCTGGCCGCCACAGGCCTCACAGCGACCGCCTTTGACGTTGAACGAGAAGCGTCCCTTCTCGTAGCCACGTTGCTTGGAGAGCTTGGTCTCGGCAAACAGTTCGCGGATGTGATCGAAGACGCCGGTGTACGTCGCCGGGTTCGATCGGGGGGTGCGACCGATCGGCGACTGGTCGATCAGGCGGACCGTCTCGACGTGTTCGATGCCATGGATGGCGTCGTGCTCACCCGGATCCACGCTCGTGTTGTCGTTCATCTCGCGAGCGAGGCCCTTGTAGAGGATGTCGTGCATCAGGGTGGACTTGCCCGAACCGGAGACGCCAGTGATCGCCGTGAACGTGCCGATAGGGAGGTCCACGTCGACGTCCGCCAGGTTGTGCTGGCGAGCACCCTCGATCGTCAGGAACTCGTCGGATTCACGACGCTCCTCCGGAACGGGAATCTGCCGATCGCCGCTGAGGTATTCGCCGGTGACGCTTTCCTCGCAGTCCATGAGTTCCTCGACCGAGCCGTTCGCGACGACTTCCCCGCCACGCTTGCCGGGACCTGGCCCCATGTCGATCACGCGGTCAGCCCGCCGCATCGTCTCCGTGTCGTGCTCGACGACGATCAGCGTGTTTCCGAGGTCGCGTAGCTCCGCGAGCGTATTCAGCAGGCGATCGTTGTCCCGCTGGTGAAGTCCGATCGACGGTTCGTCGAGGACGTACAGCACGCCGACGAGCCCGCTGCCGATCTGCGTCGCGAGCCGGATACGCTGACTTTCCCCACCCGAGAGCGTCGAGGCTTCTCGGTCGAGCGTGAGGTATTCGAGGCCGACCTCGCACATGAAGCCCAGACGAGCGCGGATCTCCTTGCAGATCTCCTCGGCGATCGTCCGCTGGCGGTCGGTGAGATTTGCTTCCAGCCCCTCGAAGTGCTCGAGTGCGTCGCCGATCGACAGTCGGTTGATCTCGGTGATCGAGACACCATCGACGAGCACCGCCCGCGATTCCTCGCGCAGCCGCGTGCCCTCGCAGGTCGGACAGGTGGTGACGGCCATGTACTCCTCGATGTGCTCGCGCGAGCGGTCACTGTCCGTTTCCTTGTGCCGGCGCTCGAGGTTGTTCATCACGCCCTCGAAGGGCTCGTTCTTGCGGCGGACGCCGTTTTTCGTCCGCCACTCGAAGTGGACGTTCTCCCGAGTTCCATAGAGGAAGGCGTCCTGAATGGCTGGATCGAGGTCTTCGAATGGCGTATTCAGGTCGATTCCGAAGTGCTCGGCGACGTTATCGAGTTGTCGGCTGTAGTAGGTGCGGTTGTAGCTCCAGGGCTCGAAGACGTTTTTCACGGGCTTGGCGGGGTCCTGGACGACCAGATCTTCGCTGACTTCCTTCGTCGAGCCGATCCCGTCACAGTCCGGACAGGCGCCGTAGGGGCTGTTGAACGAGAACGACCGCGTCTCGATTTCGGAGATGTCGATCCCACAGTGCGTACACGCCAGGGATTCGGAGAATTCGACGACGAGGCGGTCGTCGTTGACCGTCTCGGCGTCTTCCTCGTCCCCATCTTCCGCGTCGGTGGTCGATCCGAGATCGCCGATCGATCGCGTCTTCGACCCGCCGATGTCGACGTCCGCCGGTGGGTCCGGGAGGACGACCTTGATGACGCCCTCGGCTTCTTCGAGGGCAGTCTCGACGGAGTCGGTGATGCGCGAGCGGTCTTCCTCGCGAACGACGACCCGGTCGACCACTACGTCGATGGTGTGGTCGTAATTTTCGTCCAGGTCCGGTCGGTCCCCCGAGAGATCGTACGGTTCGCCGTCGACTTCGACGCGGGCGTACCCCTCTGCGAGCAGTTCGTCGAAGAGGTCCTCGAAGGCACCCTTCTGGTCACGGACGACCGGGGCGGCGATCTTCGCCTTCGTGCCTTCCGGGAGGTCGAGAATCCGCCGGACCATGTTCTGGGCGGACTGCTCGCCGACTTCGCGGCCACACTCCGGACAGTGGGGCGTACCGACGCGGGCGTACAGGAGACGGAGATAGTCGTGGAGTTCGGTGACGGTCCCGACCGTCGAGCGGGGATTGTTCGCGGCATTCTTCTGGTCGATGGAGATCGCCGGCGAGAGCCCCTCGACGTTCTCGACCTGCGGTTTGTCCATCTGGCCCAGGAAGTTGCGGGCGTAGGCTGACAGGGACTCGATGTATCGACGCTGCCCCTCGGCATAGACCGTTTCGAAGGCCAGGGAGGACTTGCCGGACCCAGAGAGGCCGGTGACCACCGTGAGTGCTTCGCGGGGGATCTCGACGTCGACGTCCTTGAGGTTGTGTTCGGCGGCGCCGCGGACCTCGATGACGTCCTTACTCATCCTTTCATCCCATGGTCGGAGCCGGTGAAACCCTGTCGGTTCGGCCTGGCCGGCACCCGATCGGCCGAACGCGATCACCCTGCAGTCACCTGGTATGGAGCTGCTACCGACAGTCTCACTGGATGACAACCTTCAAGCCTCAGTGCCTGGTGAACTGGAAAAAATGAGTAGCCAGGATTCCACACTCGCTTTTGAAGGCCTCGACCTCGATGAGGATCAGTACACCGTCCAGCAGGCCCTGATCCGGAACAAGTACAAGGCGATGGACGAGGACGGCGACGTCGTCCTCCGGGCAAAACAGAAACTGTTCAAGCTGAAAGAGGAGTTTCCGTTCGTCGATGCCAACGAAGAGGACGTTTTCACCGTAAAAGCAGGCGGGATCATCGACATTGCGGGTAATTACGTGCTTCGAGACGCCCAGACGGAGCAAGATCTCGTCGTCCTCGACAACGACTTTTCGGTATTCCAGGACACCTGGACGATACGGAGCGCCGATGATGAAGGGAAGATTGCCGAGATCAACTCCCGGGGTACCGCGATTACGCTCGCCCGGAACTTGCTCCCCTTCGGCTGGCTCATTCCCCACAAGTACGAAATCACCGACGCTGAGGGTGGCCACGTCGGCACCATCGAGGGGCAGATTTCGATCAAGGATCGATACGACATTACCATCGACGACGCGAGCAACGTTCCGAAGGAACCGATCGTCGCCGCAGCGATGGTCATCGACGCGATCCAGGGCAACTGACGCGACGCCTACACTGATTCGGGCAACCAGCCCCCGTCGATTTCGAGGTTTTCCCCGGAGACGTACGCGGCCTCCTCGCTCAGGAAATAGCGCACGGCACCGGCGATGTCCGCGAAACTCGCCGGACGACCGCGTGGCAGCGTGTCCGGGAATTCCTCGGAGTTCTCGATCACGTACGGGGAGACTGCGTTGACGGTGATGCCGTCGTCCTGGGTATCCGCCGCGAGCATTCGCGTGAACATGAGAACACCAGTTTTCGCGACGAAATACGGGAAGTTCTTCGGACTGACCATGCCTTTCTCCGCGGATGCGTACCCGATGTTGACGATGCGCCCCCACTCCGCGTCCAGCATTGCGGGCAGCGCGCGTCTGGAACAGAGGTAGGTGCCGTTCAGGTTCGTGTGGAGGACGCGATTCCACGTCTCCAGTGACAGTTCACTCCAGTGACTCGGCGCGAAGTCGCCCACGTTGTTGACGAGGACGTCCACGCTGCCGAGTTCGGCCTCGATCCGCTCGAAGGCGGCGTCGACCGATGCTGGATCTGTGACGTCCGCCTGCACCGCAATCGCGTTGCTGCCTTCCTCCTCGACAGCGTCGACTACGGCCGCGGCGGCGTCATCACTCGAGTGGTACTGAACGACGACGTCGGCGCCACACGCCGCGATCGAGTGGACCAGTTCGCTCCCCAGCCCGTGTGCACTGCCGGTCACCAGGGCGATGCGGTCTTCGAGCGCTGGCTGAATCATGCCGAACGTTCGCCCGACGGAAACTTCAGTGTCAGGTTCCCCATGCCCGGCAACGGTGCCGACACTTTTCTACGGGTCCACAGCCTGGGGTAGCACATGTACCGCCGCGCCCTCCTCCGCGGACTCGCCAGCGCCGGGGGTCTGGCCGGGGTCAGTGTCGCCAGCGGTCACCCCGGCGACCGCGGACGCAGTGGCACCGAGACCGGCCCATCGGGCTCCGGCCCTGGCCCCCACGCCACGCTCACGATGGAGGCGGCACGGGAGGCCGTCGTCGGCCCCGACGGCACGACCACTTACGTCGCGACGATGGAGGGCTTCACGGCCATCGACGTCAGCGACCCACACGATCCCACGATACTGCATGAGGTTACGGACGTCCTCCCTGACCACGAAGACGGCCCGCTGGAAGGGATTCAGGATCTGAAAATCGACGGGACTGAATTACTCGTGGTTGGCCCGGCCCACCCCAGCAGCGGCCTCAAGGCGGCAGTCCTCTTCGACGTGGTCGATCCGGGCGACCCCCGGATGATCGGTTCCCACGTCACGGAGTACCCGCTTCACAACGCCTTCCTCCAGGATGGCATCGCGTACCTCTGTGGCAACGGCGAACCCGGCAATCCGCTCGTGACCGTCGAGATTGGCGCCGAGTCCACGGAGCTGGGCCGCTGGTCGCTGTTCGATCGCAACGACGCCTGGCGGGACGTGCCACGGCAACTTCGCACGCTGCACGACGTCTGGGTACAGGACGACCTCGCGTATCTCGCGTACTGGGACGCAGGGACGTACGTCGTCGACGTGCGTGATCCGGCCAGTCCATCGTTCGTCTCACGCGTGCGCGGCCCCGATCCCGCCACCTTGCCGACCGAACCGGCCTACGCGATCATCCGGGAGTCGGTCGTGCCCCCGGGGAACGACCATTACGTGACCACCAACGAGGACGGCACGCTGCTCGGCGTCGGCAGCGAGACCTGGGCCTTCCAGGGCAGCGGTGGACCGAGTGGGATCACATTCTACGACGTGAGCGATCCCACGAGCCCAGTCGAACGGGGTCGAATCGAGCCACCGCCGTCCGACGAACCGTCCCAGGGCGGTGTCTGGACGACCGCGCACAACTTCGAACTGGTTGGCGAGTACTGCTACTCGGCCTGGTACCAGGGCGGGGTTCGCATCCACGACGTGAGCGATCCAACTGCGCCGGTCGAGGCCTACCGATGGCGGGAGAGCGACGCCGCTCGCTTCTGGACGGCCCAGCTCGCCGTCGAGGGGGAGTCCTTCGTCGCGCCGACGATGGGCGTTCCCGGTGACGGGGACGATGGAGCGGAGAAGGGGGATGGAGAGGACGAGAGGGAACCGGGCCTGTACGTGTTTCCGGACGTCGTTCACGAGCGCCCAGAAACGGCCACGTCGACGGAAGATCCGGGATCCTCCGGCGCCGTTGGTCCTGGCTTCGGGATTGGCGCGGCCCTCGCGAGCGCCCTCGGACTTGGCGCGTGGCTGAGCCGAAGCGGGTCTGGCGAGGATCCCTCAGAGCGGCCCGACGGCTAGAGTGCGCCTTCGACGGCGTCGGCCACGTCACGGGCCTTTTTCGCGAGTTTCGGTGGAACGTAGCCCTCGGCTTCCGCAGCGTCCAGTTCGTCGTCGTCGAGTCGCTCCACGCTCCCGTCGGGTCGCTTGACCACGTCGACGTGCAGGTCGACGTAGCGGACCCCGTCGGGAAACACCTCAACGGGCGTACAGACGTTGACGTAGGTGCCTCGATAGTCGCCCTCGGCGCTGCGATACATCGTCGGATACCACCAGCGCCCCTCGACGATCTTCGTCGTCGCACGGTCGCCGCGTTCGCGGGTGGTTTCGAGCCCGTCGTACGTGCCACTCGACCCCATCTCCCGTTCGAGGGTGACGCTGCCGTCGGCGTCGAGGTCCTGCACCGTCGCCTGGCCGAGCGTGATCGTGCGACCGTCGGGCTTTCCGTGATGCAGGGGAATCCGGTCACCCACGCTCGGTCCGAAGTGGCTGGTGACCACGCCGAAGGGGAAGTCGGCGGTTTCGTCGCCCGCTGCCCCACTCCCCAGGTCCGGGCAGAGTGACTCGACGAGGTCGACCGCCGCACTGGCCGCGTTCGCGCCGGCTTTCGTTCGATGGTGGCCCGGCATCGTCGGCGTCACTCCACGGCGGACGTCGTCCAGCTCGAATCGGCTCGACCGCCCGAACCACACCCAGGTGGTGGCCTGGCCAGCAGTCAGCCGTTCGGGCTGGTCAGGATTGGGGGTGGCAGCCAGGGCGTCGTCAACCGCGGCCGCTTTCTCGCTCGCTCGTTCGAGTGCCGTGCCGAGGCCGTCGAGACTCGCGTCTTCGCTCGCTTGCGCCCAACGAACGCCCCACGCTGCTGGTGGATCGATCGGTAGGACGTCACCGAGGTGTGGCCCACCCGTTCCGCTGACCCCACCGCGCTGGAGCGTCAGCAACGATCGCTCGACCCGAATCGCGGTGTCGAGGACCGCTCGATCGTCGCTCCAGGGCGGCCGCGGCGCTCGAACTTGCACGCGAACCGTGTCGCCAGTCTCGATGCGATCGTCGGCATTGCGGTACGGCAGGAACCCCTCGGGGTCGGTCGCGACTGGCGGGATGCCCTCGCGTTCGTTGCCACGTTCCGATTCCATGCGCGCCGCAAATTCTTCGGATTTATCGAGGCGCACCACGGCGCCGCTACCCAGCGTTTCCTCGACGACCCCGTCGAAGATCGCACCCGCCGGTGTTCGGTCCCGCCAGCACAGCGTATCGATGCCCACGGTACCCAGCGTCCCCGCCACGTCGCGGACGTGGGCTGGATCGCCGATGACGCCAACGCCCTGCCGGTCGTCGGTCGTCGAGATCCGGACCCGGGCCGGTTCCGTCGGAAACTCCCGATCTTCGAACCGATCGTCGATGGCCGGCGAGGCTTGGACCACGCCAGGGTCGTCGTGAAAGAGTTCGGTGAGTGCGGTGGCGTAGATCCCGCGAACCCTGATCGTCATATGGCCTCGCGGTCGGTGGAAAATCGAACCCGACCGTCGACCGTGGGTCCGAGGGTCAACTCTACGACGTCCGCGGACAGCACGCGGCCGCCGGCGACCGGGACGCCCCAGCTGTCGAAGCGGAGATACCCACGAATGTCGTCGGCGTGGGTGTAGAGGTCGAGATAGTCGACGGTGTGTTCCTGGACGTCACTCGCACTGTGGGCAACGTCCATATCCGAGTACATCGTCACCTCGCCGTCGAAGAAATCCAGTAAGTCGTCTGCAGCTTCCTGGGTTGCCGCCACCACGAGGTCCGAGGCGTCCTCGATGTTGTCGTCGCTCAAGCCGACCTCACGGAGTGCGGCCTGCTCGCGCTGGGTAAAGTGCATACTCGCCGAACGAGTGCCGGGGTTGAAAACGGTGTGATTTCCGCGCTATATCGCGTTCAGGAGGAGGACGAAGACGCCGAAGAGGACGCCGAACGCCACGATTGCCTTCGGGTCGAACCGAATCGTATTCTTGTCCTCGGCGTCGAAGTACCGGACCAGTCCCGCACTGGACATCAGCCCGCCACTATCGCTTCCACTCATACACAGTGCTCTGCCCGGCGCCTGCCTAAGCCTTTCCCTTCAGATTCTGGTCGTGCGTCCCTCCCCGACAGACCCAACTACTGAGTAACGCACTGACCCGACAGAGAAACTGCAGCCATTGACCGCTTGAAAGCCCCGACCCGCTCGACCGTCCGGGCCTCGCTGCGCTCCTCGGCCTCTGGCCTGCGGTGCTTACGTCGTCCGGGCCGAATCGAGCGGCTCGCCCCTTTCATTCCCGCCCCGCATAGCTCGCTGAACCGGGCGACCCGGGTGGGACTGAAAGGGGCGCGGCTCTCGTGGTGCGAGATGACGCAAGCACTGGAGCGAGCGTAAGCGAGCGAAGCGCGCAGCGAGTCGCAGCCCACGAGAGCCGCGGGGCTTTCAAACGGTCGATATTGGTGTTCCCTCAACCGCTCCGTTGCAATATTCAGTAGTTGAGTGAGTCTGTGCGTCTCGGATGTGGTGTCGGTTTTCGGCGAGGGAATGGCGATCAGACTGTCACCGCTGGGACCACTCCAACCGGCAAGAGCGCAGGTTTTTGGCCGCCGCTATCAAACCCGCGCAATCATCTGCATGGGCAAAACCGACCGACTGCGACCGTCTGGGTCCCGTTCGGGCGTGAGGGCTTTGCATCGGTGAAAACCCTTATTTGCGGGGGAAGGCAAGGTTCGACGACTTACGATGACAGTCACGCTCAAGGACTTCTACGCGGACTGGTGTGGCCCCTGCAAAACGCAGGATCCGATCTTGGACGAACTCGAAGAGGACTGGGACGACGTCGAGTTCGAGAAGATCAACGTCGACGAAGAACAGGACGTTGCCAACGAGTACCAAGTACGCTCGCTGCCGACGCTGATCGTCGAGAACGACGAGGGCGTCGTCGAACGATTCGTCGGCGTCACGCAGCGTGAAGACATCGAAGGTGCGCTGCAGTCTGCCGGGACGTAGATCGGTTGTAGCGGTCGGCTGTTTCCTCCGACAACGGGCACCGAGCGCGTTTTCCCCTCCACCCAAGCGATATCGACGAGTGCCAAAAACAGGTTCGTCGTCGGCCGCTGGGGGTCGTCGACTATTCGAAGCGGACGCCCAGGTCGTGCATCCGATCGTTGTGGCGGGCGACGTTGATCAACAGTGGCGTCACTGCCTCGACTTCGGCCGCGTTGGCCAGCGGGCCGCCGTCGAGTGCGCGCAGTCCTTTGATGCCCTCTGCGAGGTCCATGACCGTCTCCTTCGCATCGTGGTCGTCGCCGACGACGACGGTGTCCCAGTCGATGGTCGCGTCGAGGTTCGCCAGGCGACCGGCCGCCAGGTTGTGGAAGGCACCGACGACCGGGACCCCTTCCGGGGCTGCCTGGGCCGCCAGCGCGGTGACGCTCCCCGCACCTGGCCGGTTGTAGTGGAAGCCGTCCTCGTCTCGTTTCATGCCGACCGCGGGCGATACCAGGACGTCATCCTCGTCCAGCGCGTCCGCCACGGCGTCGATGGTATCGGTGAGGTGGTAGGCAGGCACCGCGGCGACGACGACGTCCGCAGCCTCCGTCGCGGCTTCGTTCCCGAGCCCGTCGACGGTCACTTCGACGCCACGGCTCGATAACTCCGTCTCGTACTCTTCGGCTTTCGTCGCCGCTCGCTCCGAGTCGCGTGAGCCGACGATGATCCCATGGGAACTGTCGTGTGCCCACCGCAGCGCCAGTCCTTCGCCGATGTCGCCGGTTCCACCGAGCAGGGCAATATCCATACAGAGCGGTCGGTCGAACGCCGAATAAGCGTTGTGTCAGCGGAACATCCGTGGACCGGACCACACCACCTCAGCCCGATTGCTGGAAGACGTTCGGGAGGTCGTTGACCGAGTCGATCACCATCGTCGCACCGGCTGCAGCGTACTTTTCGGTGCCCGCCTCACCGGTCAGGCCACCGGTCAACACGCCGACGCCGAAGTAACTGCGTTCGTCGTCCTCACGGTCCGCGTTGACCGCGGTCCGCACGTCGTCGAGTGTATCACCGACGAAGGCCACGCGATCAGCCTCGAAGCGCTCCGCGAGTGTTCGCAGAGCGGTGGGATCGGGCTTTCCGGCGTCCCAGTCGTCCATCGTAAAGCGGTGAAAGTCGGGCACGTCGAGGCCCACGCGGTCGAGGGCGATGTCGGCCTCCGCGGCGGGCCGACCGGTGAGGACCCCAACGGGGAAGCGTGCCTGGAGCCGTTCGAACGTTTCCGGCGTCGCGATCACCGGTTCGTCGTGGATGAAGCCCGGTGCGTCGAACGGTGGCTCGCCGCCTTCGATCTCACGGTAACGCTCGGTGCCAAGGTACAGCGTCTGAAAGACGGTCCGCAGTCGGTCGGGATCCCACTGATCGAAGACGTGAGCCGCGGCGTCGGCCGACAACTCGTTCCGAACGACGGCCTCGGCCGCCGCGAGGCCGCCGCCGTTGGTCGCGATGGCCGTCGTGAATCCGTCGACGTCGCGGTCGTACCCCGCCCGACGGGCGAGGACGAACAGCGCGATGGCGTCGGTCAGTTCCCAGTCGTTGTTGAAGCCACCGGCGTCCTTGAACGGCTGTAAATCGGCACGCTCGACCGTCTCGTCGTACACCCGTTCGACGCTTTCGACGACCGCGCGCCGGTAGGAGTCAGCGACGTCGACGAGGACGCCATCGACGTCGAGTACGACGGCGTCGATATTCATACTCGGAGCCACGCAGGCATCGTTGAATGGCTTTCGGATTCGCGAATCGACCGAGCCCCTCGCCCCGAAGAGCGGTCCGGTCGGGATGTTTATGGGCAATCAAAGCTTACGGCTGTGCATGCACGTGGACGTCGTGCCGGTGGGTGATCTTCCGGCGGCGGTCAAGCGGGAGGCCTCCGACGCATTGCGGTCGATCTACGACTGTGAGGTGTCGATGCACGAAACGCAGTCGATCCCGAGCGGCGCGTTCGACGAGAGTCGCGACCAGTACCGAGCCGAGGAGTTCATCGACCTCGCACGACGCATCGGATCCGGCGACAAGAACATCGCGATCACGCCGATGGACCTGTTCTACCGGCGTCGAAACTACGTCTTCGGCCTCGCGTATCTCGGCGGTAGTGGCAGTGTCATCTCCACCTACCGACTCCAGACGTCTTCTGACGGCGGCTTTTCCAATCGGTCGGCGAGCGAGATTTTCGCCGACCGCGTTCGGAAGGAGGTCGTCCACGAAATCGGCCACACGCTCGGCCTCGAACACTGTGACAACAAACGCTGTGTGATGAACTTCTCACCCACCGTTCGCGAAGTAGACGTCAAACAGAGCGAGTTATGCGGATCCTGCCAGCGCAACGTCCTGTAGGGTCGAGGGGCGGATTTTCCAATCGCTGATGTGTCTTTCACCGCCGTGACCGGTATCGAAGTGCGTCCGAAACGGATGGGAAGGAGCGAGAAACCGCGACACGCTGGGAAAATACGGAGCGTGGCCAGAGAATTCCTCGGTTGGTCTCGTCCAGGCTACATTCCGGAGAAATGCAGCCTGGCTTCCGGATCCTCGTTTACCCGTAGGCCTGGCCGATGGCCGCGAGGACCCAGACCAGGACGTGGGCGCCGACGACGGGGACGAGGGTCCGTCGGCGGAGATAGACGACGGTGAGGACGGCGGCAACCAGTCCGACCTGCAGGAGGTTCCCGATCGGCCAGCTCACGGCGTGTGCAATCGTGAACAGCCCCCAGGTGAGCCCGCCGGCGACGAGTGAACTGTCAGTGAGCGAAAGGAGTCGCTCGAGTGGGTAGCCACGGTAGAGAATCTCCTCGACGATCCCGATCGTGACCGCCAGGGCCACCATCATTCCCAGTCCCGCGTCCCCACCCAGCGACGCCGCGTCACTCGCGACCGGCAACCCCAGCGCTTCGACGACCGGATCGGTCAGGCGGAAGACGGCCAGAATCCCGACGGAGGTCACGACGACGTAGCCCAGATCGATCCAGGCCGGTCGGCGAACACCGATCTCCGGCGGAGAGAGTCCCTCACCGAACAGCGCAATACCCACGACGATGGCCGCCACCGCCCAGTAGGCGCCGATCCGGACGATCGGGGGGACGCTCACGTCGGCCACGCTCAGGGCGAAGACCCACGCCGGCAGGGCGAAAAACGCGATGGTGAGGGCCGCCAGCGTGCGTCCATCGAACCCATCCGATCCCCGTCTTGCTGGGTTCCTCGACATCATCGGCACTACTCGCACGACGCTCATAATAGTGGGCGCTGCGCGGTGACTCCCTTCCTATCGAGACCGATCGAAGCGTTTCCGAGACGCCGGTCGAGGAACGCGGCGAGGACCTCGATTACGGCGCGTAGTAGTACTCGCCGTTGCGCTTCTGTTCGCGGTCGAGCTGGCTGTCCGGCTTGTTGATGCGTGGCCGACTCGTTCGCTCGTCGCGACGGAAGGTGACGTCCAGATTGGCGAGGAACTCGTTCATGCCCTCACGCATCTCGACGGGCGGTGAGGCGTGGCCGTGCTGGGCGGGTTCGCCGTCGAAGACGAGGAGTCGATCGGACAGCAGGTCGATCATGTAGATGTCGTGGTCGATGACCAGCGCCGTCGCGTCGTGATTTTCCGCGTATCGCCGGATCGCACTGGTCGCGAGCACGCGCTGTTCGACGTCGAGGTGGGCACTCGGCTCGTCGAGCACGTACAGGTCGGCGTCCTTCGAGAGACACGCTGCGATGGCGACCCGCTGGAGTTCGCCACCGGAGAGGTCCTCCAGATTGCGCTCCATGACGCTCTCTAATTGCAGGGGCTGGGCGATTTCGGTGTTCCAGTACGAACTCCCCACGTCGTCGGTGATCGAGCGGAGGAAGACGTCGACGCGCATCGGCTGGTCGATGTCGATGTACTGTGGCTTGTAGGCGATGTCGAGCTTTTCGGAAATCTGGCCCTCATCGGCCTCAAGGCGACCCGCCAACAGTTTCGCGAACGTCGACTTCCCGATCCCGTTGGGACCGACGACGCCGAGCACCTCGTTTTCCCGAATCGCTCCGCCCTCGACCTCCAGCGTGAACGCGTCCTCGCCGTAGGATTTGCTGAGGTCGGGATACTCGATGACGACGTCGCCCGTCGAGGCCACTCGCGGCGCGTGTTCCTCGAACTCGATGGCCGACTGTCGAATGCGCATATTCTCGTTTTCGAGGTAGCCCGAGAGGTACTCGTTGACGCCGTTTTTCGTCGATTTCGGTGCGGTAATAACGCCGAAGGCACCCGGTTCACCGTAGGCGACGTGCAGAGCGTCGGCCAAGAGGTCCAGAATGGCCAGGTCGTGTTCGACGACCAGCATGGAGCGGTCACCGTCGTCGGCCATCTCCTGGATGAGCCGTGCCGCGGTCATCCGCTGGCCGATGTCGAGGTACGGCGTGATCTCGTCGAGGAAATAGAAGTCCGCGTCGCGGGCGAGACAGGCGACGATCGCAACGCGCTGGAGTTCGCCACCCGAGAGGTCGCCGATCTGGTTGTCGACGACCGGCTCGATGCCGACGCGTTCGATGAGGTCGTCGAGGACGCCACGCTCGTCCGTTCGCTCCAGCAGTTCCATCGCGGAGCCGTCGAACTGGTCTGGGATTCGATCCACGTACTGGGGCTTGCGCGCGACCGTTACGTCACCGTCGCGCAGGGACTCCAGGTAGTCCTGCAGAGCAGTCCCGCGATACTCGTCGAGGACGTCGTCCCAGCTCGGTTGCTCGTCTTCGCGAAATCGCCCGAGGTTGGGTGCCATTTCGTCGGCAAGGATGTGTACAGCCGTCGTTTTCCCGATCCCGTTTGGGCCGAGAATCCCCGTGACTTTCCCGGCCTGTGGTGCGGGCAGTCCGTACAGCGCAAAGGCGTTCTCCGCGTACCGGTGGACGGGCTCCTCGGTGAGTTCCTGTGGCAAGTTGATGATCTCGATGGCGTCGAAGGGGCACTTCTCGACGCAGATGCCACAGGTCTCGCCCAGACAGATCTCTTCGGAGATTCGAACCTGATCGGGCGTGCCCTGGTAATCGTCCTCGTCGTCGTAGGCCTCACTGCGCGGGATGATACACTCCTTGCCGGTGCGATTCGGCGGGCAGAAGTTCATGCACTCGTAGTTACAGCGGTCGGGCTGGCACCGCTCTAAGTCCACGACGGCGATACTATCGTCGGCCATACTAGATTCCCACGGCAGTCAGCATGATGCCAAAGGAAATGAACCACAACGAGAACGTCATGAACGCGACGTAGAGGTAGTCCTTCGTGGACATATCCTGGAACTTGACGCCGACGACGTGGAGAATGGGGAACTGCGCGACGATCGCCGCGAGCACCAGGTACAGCGCCTGGGTATTCGTCGCGGCACCGGACGGGTCCGCCGCTGCGCCCGTGATGACGAACGAGCCCACGGCGGCCGCAATGCCCGCGATACACGCGAGCGTCGTGACCGTGATACCGCGGACGTGGCCGCTCAGGCCCTCGACCGTGTCCGTTGACATGGGGGAAGCTCAGGTACCCGGCACCAAAAGCCGCCCGGTTCGACAACGCCCGGTGATCGAATCGACGTTCTCCAGGATCGATGGAGCCGCGCCGTGGAACGCCAGCGGAACGGCCTCTCGCCACGATTTGCGGTGTCTTCTTCCTGACGGCGCCCACGTCCCAGCCGTCGATCCCACCTTGGACCACGCGGAACCGACCTCGGTTGTACTGGGCGGTGCGAAGCAATGCAACGTCCGGCGTCGTTGTCTCACTCGCCGAACGCGACCGGTAGCATCGAGTGATGAGCCATTCGCCTCGCGAGTCGCTTCATCAATTCCCGGCGGTCGACACACTGGAGGCCTGATGAGCAACGCCACCCTCAGTCCACGAACGGCGGCTCCTCGGACCAACTCCTCAATCTTTATGGAGCCTGGCCTGCTCGGAATAGGCAATGAGTGATTCTGAGGACGAGACGATCGGCGACCTTCCGCCGAGTGCCAAACTCGTCTACAAGGTTCTGCAGTACGACGGGCCGCTGACCCAGAAGGGCATCGTGGAGGAATCGATGCTTTCCGCCCGGACCGTTCGGTATGCACTGGAGCGCCTCGACGAGATCGGGGTCATCGAGGAGGACGTCTACTTCGCGGACGCTCGACAGAACCTCTACGAGATCGTCGAGACTGAAGAGACCACCGAGCAGGCCGACGCCGCCGTCTCGGACTAGTTCACTGGCACGCGGTCATCGTCGTCTTCTCCCCCGTCTCTATTTCTGGTCGCTATTTCATCGGTCGAAATCGCTGGCCGCAGGACTCCCGACGGAGCGGTTACCGCTGGGTCGGGCCCGTCCCTCAGGCGGTTTCCAGCACCCGCCGGTAGATATCGACTGATGACTCGATGGCGTCGATCGAGACGCTTTCGTCAGCGGTGTGGGCTTCGCCCGACTCGGCTGCGCCCACGATCACGCAGTCGGTCCCAACGCCATCGCTCAGCCAGCCAGCGTCGGTGGCGTGAGGTTTCACGACGTGTGCGGGCGCCGCCCGCCCGTCGTCGGCCTGGACGTCGGTCGCGATTTCGAGCACCTGGTCCGCGAACGCTTCGTCCTCGCAGGCCATCGGCGGGAGGTCCTGCTCGACGTCGTATTCGACGCCGGGGAGCGCCGCTACCTTCTCCAGGGGTGCCCGTTCTCCTGGCACCGTTCGCTCGTCGACGGTCACCGTACAGCGATCCGGGATCACGTTCCACGCGCTGCCGCCCTCGATTTCTGTCACGGCGATCGATCCCGCGACGGGGTGACCGAGGACCTCCGTCGTGGGAACGTCGAAGTTCCGAATCAGGTCGATGGCCTCGGTCGCCCGGTAGATGGCGTTGACGCCCTGCCCGACTTCACTGGCGTGGGCGGCTTCGCCGCGTGCGGTCACCGTACTTCCGCGCCGTCCTTTGTGGGCGATGGCCACGTCGATGACCGCCGGTGCCGAATAGCCAGTCGATCCCTCGGTGACGACGGCGCGGTCGAGGTCGAAGCCGTGATCGATCGCCCACTGCGCGCCCACGCCGCCCCGTTCCTCGCCAACGAAGGATGCGAAGACGAGCTGGTGATCGGCTGGCACGTCTGCCGTCGCGAACGCGATCATCGCGGCGGCGAGTGGCCCTTTCATGTCACAGGTGCCACGCCCGTACAGTCGCCCATCGCGTTCCTCCACGACGTAGTCGCCCTCGGTGGTCACCTGCGAATCCGCCGGCGGCACGACGTCGTGGTGGCCAACGAGGCCGAGTGTGGTGGCGCCGGCTCCCGTCTCGTTGGGTTCGCCACGGCGTGCGATTACGTTGCCGCCATCGGGTGCGTCGTCGCGTTCGACGACCGCGTCGGTGTGTTCGGACAGCCAGCTTTCGATCACGTCACCCACGGTTTCGGCGTCGATGCCCATCTCGGGCGCTTGATGACTGGGGACTTCCACCAGGCGTTTGGTAAGCTTCGTCACGTCCATGGCTGCAACAGGAGGGCCTGCCTTACAGGCGTTCGGTCGGAATCACTATGCAGGGCTGTGGATATTCGGGGGAATCAACCCCGTACCCAGCGTCGCGTTCTCGAATGGCGCCGCGAGTGCGCCCCTCACAGCAGGTGTGGTACTTGCTCGACGAGCAACATCGCGCCGACGAGGATGCCCAGGACACCTGCCCCGGCTTCGAGATACGTCCGCAAGGACGTTTCGAGGGTCCGTCCCCAGACGAAGGTGACGAGTGCCATCGTCACGATGGAGAGGGCGGAAAAGCCCAGCAAAAATGAGAGGGCGCTGGGAACCGTTTCCGCCGTCGAGACGAGCAGGACGACGAGGGCACCGGACCCGGCGACGCCGTGGAGCATGCCGACTGCAAACCCCTCGCCGTCGACGTGGCCGTGGGCGTTCCCAATCGAAAACTGGCCCAGTGTCCAGTGCGTGTGGACGTCGCCGCCATCGTGGCTGTGGGATTCGACGCCGATGATGCCCATCACCATTCGAAGGCCGAGGCCGACGAGGACCAGGCCGACGAGTGCCTCGACCGCGACGACAAACGTCTCTGGCAACTCAATGCCGAGGACGAGAAACGACAGGCCGAGCAGGACGATCGGAATCGAGTGACCGACGCCCCACGAGGCACCGACGAGGCCGGGTCGGTCGGTCGACTCGTCGTCGACCAGCGCCGCGATTGCGGCCAGATGATCGGTCTCGAGGGCGTGTCTCGCCCCGATCGCACCGCCGGCAGCGAGCGCGGCGAAGAGTGACATGCCGACCAGTGGTTTCCTCAATCGCATAATAACGTCGACTGGGTGCCGGTGGTGGCGAATCCTTGCTCCCCGGCTGAAAAGTTAGGCCTGCCAGTAATCGATCGTGCGGTAAAGGACGTACAGGACGGCGTTGAGCAGGCCGATCTGTCCCAGTACCTCGCCGAGCCACGGGCCAAAGACCGAGAACAGCGACCCAGTGCCACCGATTTCGCTCAGGATGTGAGTCGCGAACAGCGATAAAACGCCCCAGACGAGCAGGATGGCGGCGATGCGAGCGCCGTCTTCGATGTACGAACCGATCGAGAGCGGTGCCGGGATTCGATCCGTCGTCGACATACTCTCCCATCACGACTACGACGCCAAAACGCTCCCGTCTCGTGCCAGGCGCGCGGGGCGGGTCCACGCCATACTGGGCCAGCGCTGGCTTCAGGGCCAGTTGCTGGGCCACGCGGTCGACAGCGGTGAGAGTGCAGCCGGGGGAGGAGTTTTGAGGACACGCGGTGCAGTCACGATATCAAGCCTGCCACGGAACGGGTCTCGATCGGCAGGACTGCTTCGAATCGGACTGACCGGACCAATGAACGCCACGATCGCGCCCGTGTGACGATGCAAGCAAAGACCGTGGTCGTCCTCACGGAGGTCGACGAGTGATGCGATTGACCACCGAAACCGTCCGTCAGTATCTGGTCGAGCATGGCGTGGTCCCAGACGACGCTGCCCCCGACGTTCGATCACTCGGTGGCGGCGTCTCCAACGGCGTCTTTCACGTCGCCTGGGACGGCGACGCGGTCGTCGTCAAACAGCCGTTGGCGAACCTCGCCGTCGACGACGACTGGCCCGCGGACGTCGACCGGATCCACAACGAGGCTGCCGCGGCACGGGTCTATCGGCGCGTCATCGCGGACACCGGTATCCACGACGTCACTGTGCCCGCGGTGCGTTTCGAGGATCACGACGCACACGTTATCGCGATCGACGCCGCCCCGCTATCGGCCAGGATGTGGAAGCGGGACCTTCTGGATGGGATGATCGACGCGTCGATCGGCGCGGTCGTTGGGTCGTTCCTCGCGGCCGCCCACGAATACGCTCCACGCGAACCGGACATCGAGACGGAGTTTTCGAACTATGTGCCATTCGAACAGCTTCGCCTGGATCCGTATCATGCAACCGTCGCCGACCGCCATCCCGACGTTGCATCCGCGATCGAGGCGGAAATCGCTCGTCTCCGGGAGACCCGTTCGACGCTGGTCCACGGCGACTACAGCCCCAAAAACGTCCTCGTCGAGGGCGGCGCGCAAAGACGGGTGTGGATCCTCGACTTCGAAGTGGCACACTGGGGTGACCCCACGTTCGACGTGGCGTTTATGCTCAATCACCTCGTCATCAAGTCCATCTACAACCCGGGTCGACACGAAGCGTACGTCTCGACGGCGCGGAGCGTCTGGGACGCCTATCGGGACGGTGCATTCGTCGATGCAGCCTTCGAGGCGAACGTCGTCACCGAACTCGGCGTGTTGCTGCTCGCGCGGGTCGATGGGAAGTCCCCGGTCGAGTACGTCACTGCCGAGGCGACGAAGGACCGCCTGCGCTCGGTCGCGAAGACACTCCTCACGACCGATGTGACAACCATCGACGGGGTCGTCGAGCGTGTGCGATCGGCGGTGAGTTCGTCGTGAGCGAGATTACCGCGGTCGACGCGTGGGAAGTCCTGGACTCCCGCGGACATCCGACAGTCCGAGCAGAGGTACGGACCGACGGCGCAGCAGGTCGGTTCACGGTTCCTGCCGGGGCCAGCACTGGGAGGTTCGAGGCGGTCGAACGGCGGGACGGGGGCGACCGATACGGTGGCATGGGCGTGCAAGCCGCCGTCACTGCAGTGCAGAACGAACTCGACGAGGTGGTCGGCCACGACGTCAGCGACCAGGCTGGCATCGATGCGACCCTCGAACGGACGGACGGCACGGCGAACTTCTCACGACTCGGTGCCAACGCCGTATTGGCGGTCTCCGGCGCCGTTCTCCACGCCGCCAGCGCAACCGCCGAGCAGCCACTGTATCAGTACGTCGCCGAGCAATACGCCGCCGCACCCTCGCTTCCGACCCCGATGATCAACGTCCTCAGCGGTGGCCTGCACGCCGAAGGCGGCATCGAGATTCAGGATTTCCTGATAGTCCCCCACGACGCAGCGGCCATCAACGACGCCGTCGAAACGGCCTGGGCAGTCCGCGATGCCGTGCGACGGACTATCGTCGAAGACGGTCATCGGCCGTTGGTCGCCGACGAAGGTGGATTTGCGCCACCACTGGACGAGATTGCGGACGCGTTTTCGCTCCTGCTCGCTGGCATCGAACGAGCGGGCTACGTTCCCGGGAAGGAGGTGTCGATCGCCGTCGACGTCGCCGCGTCGCACTTCTACGACCCCGCGTCCGAAACCTATCGTCTGGAGAGCGTGGATAGACGGCTCAGCCGTCGTGAACTGATCGACCTCGTCGTCGAGTGGACCGAGCAGTATCCGATCTGCTCGATCGAGGACCCACTCGCCGAGGACGACTGGGCTGGCTGGGCCCTCCTCGCCGACCGCCTCGACGACGTCCAGTTGCTCGGCGACGATCTGCTCGTGACGAACCGCGAACGACTCCAGCGTGCTGTGGACGAGGGCGTCGCGACGGCCGTGCTCGTCAAGCCAAACCAGGCCGGGACCATCACCCGTGCCATTGACGTGGTCCGGGCGGCACGGGATGCCGGGATCGAAACCGTGGTGTCCGCCCGCTCGGGCGAAACCTGTGACGCCACCATCGCCGACCTCGCCGTCGGGCTCGACGCCGGGCAGATCAAGATCGGCTCACTGGCACGCTCCGAACGGCTGGCGAAGTACAATCGGCTGCTGGAGATCGATCGCTTCGCCGAGATTCCGTACGCGGATCGGTTGTAACCCTGGACATGGTCGATCGGCGTCCTGGGTACCGTCGCTCGATTCGAGTGATCGGTACCGGTGATCACTTCCCAGCGCCAGTACCGTTCCTTTTCCTCCGTCCCCCACCGCCGCTGACGTGCGTCGCTCGCCGGTCGCATCAGGGTTCTTATCAGGACACGCGATAACGGACAGACATGGAAATCGTTCCGGATACGAGCGTGGTCATCGACGGGCGGGTCTCGGCACAGATCGAGGCCGGTGCGTACGATGCCCCGACCATCGTGGTCCCGGAGGCCGTCGTCGGCGAACTGGAATCCCAGGCCAACGACGGCCGCGAGACGGGATGGGAGGGACTGGCGGAACTGCAACGACTCGTCGATCTGTCCGACGCCGGTGAGATAACGGTCGAGTACGTCGGCCGACGACCGGACGCAATCGAGAAACGCGACGCCGGCGAGGGCGAGATCGACGCGCTGATTCGCGACCTCGCTGGCGAGCGCGGTGCGCGATTGCTCACCAGCGACGAGGTTCAACACCGCGTCGCGCTCGCGAAGGGCCTCGACGTGGAGTACGTCGAGCCCCGCGGCCGGGACGTCGAAGCGCTCGACATCGCGCAGTTCTTCGACGAGACGACGATGAGCGTTCACCTCCGAACGGGGGCGCGCCCGATGGCCAAACGCGGTGCCATCGGTGACATGCACTACGAGACCATCGGCGAGGACGCGCTGACGGAGTCCCAGTTGCAGGCCTACGCCGCCGACGTGGAGGAGGGGGCCCGATCGAGTCCCGAGGGCTTCGTCGAACTGGACGAGCCAGGAATGACGATCATCCAGTTCCGCGACTATCGAATCGCCATCGCGCGACCCCCCTTCGCTGACGCGATGGAGATCACCGCGGTCCGCCCCATCGTCAAGACCGACCTCGACGATTACGACCACGCGGACGAACTTCGCGAACGGCTCACGGACCACCAGCGTGGGGTGCTCATCTCCGGTGCCCCGGGCGCCGGGAAATCGACCTTCGCCCAGGCCGTCGCGGAGTTTCTCGCGGACTCGGATTACGCCGTGAAGACGATGGAGAAACCCCGCGACCTGCAGGTCGGCGACAACATCACCCAGTACACGGCACTCAGTGGATCGATGGCCAAGACCGCGGACTCCCTCCTGATGGTGCGGCCGGATTACACCATCTACGACGAGGTTCGCAAGACCGACGACTTCGAGGTCTTTTCCGACATGCGACTGGCCGGCGTCGGTATGGTCGGGGTCGTCCACGCGACGCGGGCGATCGACGCCCTCCAGCGACTGATCGGCCGCGTCGAACTCGGCCTGATTCCGCAAGTCGTCGACACCGTGATCTACATCGAGGCGGGCGAAGTCCACACCGTCTACGACGTGACGACGGAGGTCAAGGTCCCCGAGGGGCTGATGGAGGAAGACCTCGCCCGTCCGGTCATTCTCATCCGGGACTTCGAAACCGGTGAGCCGGCGTACGAAATCTACACGTTCAACCGGCAGGTCGTCACGGTGCCACTGGGCGAGAACGCCAGCGGGGGGAGCGGCCCCGGTGCCCGTGACTCCGGCGTCGACAAACTCGCCCGCGGCGAGATCGAACGCGAGATCCGCTCGATCGCTCGTGGTCACGTCGAGGTCGAACTGAAAAGCCCCGACAGCGCCGTCGTGTGGGTCGAGGACGACGACATCTCACAGGTCATCGGCAAGGGCGGCGGCCGTATTTCGAAGGTCGAGGAAAACCTCGGGATCAGTATCGACGTTCGGACGCTGGACGAGAAACCAGCCAGCCAAACTGCAAGCAGTGGCGGCGCCGGCGGTGGCGGCGCCCGGGCCGGCCAGATCGTCACGCCGGACGTCACTTCCCGGCACGTGATCCTGCCGATGGATGGCCACGCCGGTGACACCGTCGAGGTCAACGCCGACGGCGACTACCTCTTCACGGCGACCGTGAGTCGGGGCGGCGAGGTCCAGGTTTCTCGCGGCAGTGCGATCGCGGAGGAACTCGAGGACGCGATCGACCGCGGCCGGCAGATCACCGTCGTCCCCTCCTAGCTGCGGGCGGGTTTCTGACGCGCTCGCACGTGGATGCGAGGAACACCAGCCTTCCAGGCGTAGAAAATCTTGCCGGAACCCGCTACCTATGTTTGGCCGACGGACCGAATCAGATGTATGGGGGATGATACCAACGTGCACACAGCGGGTGACCGCCCCTCACTCACCTGCTCGCTGTTCGTGCGGACGCCGGTCGCGGGCGAGCGGACGGTCGTCATCGACCGACTGACGGCGCTGCGTGCCGAGGGAACGATCGTTGCGGTCGACATCACCACGGTCCCCGACCAGATCCTGCTGGCCGAGGCCGGTGATCTCCGACAGGCCACGGACGTTGGCGCCGCGTTCGAACCACTCGTCGAGTGGACCGCTGGCGACCTGGTCCCGACGTTCGAGGCGTCGGCGGGGACCTCCCGGACGGGCCGGTCGGTCCAGACCATTCAGCCGCCCGCGATCACGGTAGCCGTCTATGTGGACGAGACACTCCGCGCGGTCCTGCCGTGTCACAACGAGGAGCGAACCTGGACCGTCGAGGACTGTCTCGACAGTCTGGAATCCACGGGCCGGCTTCCGTCGGTGTTCGAACGAGAACTGTCTGCAAACTGAGACGCGCTACGGTCTCCCACACAGCCCGTCAGGAGTACACCGATCGTTCCGCGCACGTCGTGTGGTGGGTACTGACCGGTCCAGTTCACGAAAATTGGGGCGATCCAAACCCTCAAAGCCACTTCCTCGGAATGTGGGTGCATGGATGCTGTCGTCCTCGCTGGCGGATTCGCGACCAGGCTGTGGCCGATCACCAAGGATCGGCCGAAGATGTTTCTCCCGCTCGCCGAGGAGACCGTCATCGATCGAATTCTCTCCGACCTGGAGGCCGACGATCGAATCGACCGCGTGTTCGTCAGCACGAACCGTGAGTTCGCCACGGACTTCCGGGCCTATCTCAACTCCTCGCGCTTCGAGAAGCCACGCGTCAGCGTCGAGGAGACCTCCTACGAAGGCGAGAAGTTCGGGGTCGTCGGCGCGCTCGCCCAGCTCATCGACCGGGAGGCGGTCACCGACGACCTGCTCGTGGTTGCTGGTGACAACTACATCGGCTTCGACCTCGCGGAGTTCGTCGACGCGTTCGAATCGCGTGACGTTCCGACGCTCGCGGCCTACGACGTCGGCTCGCTCGACCGCGCGTCCTCCTACGGTATCGTTACCCTCGACGGCGACCGTGTGGTCGATTTCCAGGAGAAGCCCGACGAGCCCGCCAGCACGCTCGTCTCCATCGCCTGCTACGCCTTCCCGGCCGACGCCGTCGGGCTGTTCGAGGAGTACCTGACCGCCGGGAACAATCCCGACGAGCCGGGCTGGTTCATCCAGTGGCTCCACGAGCGCCTGCCGACCTACGCCTTTGCCTTCGACGACCCTTGGTTCGACATCGGCGAGCCGGCGGCCTATCTGGACACGGTTCAGTTCACGCTCGACGGTGCAGTCAGCGTCGACGACACGGCAACGGTGACGAACACCACCTTCGGCGAGAACGTGCTCGTCCTGGACAACGCGGTCATCGAGGACGCCCATCTCACGGACACGGTGGTGTTTCCCGAGGCTACTATCTCGGATGCGTCGCTCGACCGGACCATCGTCGACGAGGCTGCATCCATCGAGGGGATCGACCTTTCGGACAGCCTCGTCGGCGCGCACACTGACATCTCCGAGTAAGCTGGGCGAGCGGGCGCAGAGCGGAGACGGAGGTCGCGGCCGTTACCGTCGTGTGCGCTCGGTCACGGCTGCGAGCTCGGTAGCAATATCTTCGGTGAGCGCGTCGGATTCGACTCGCCAGCGCCAGTTCCCCTCGGCCGTCCCTGGCGTGTTCAGGCGCGCTTCGCTGCCCAGGCCCAGCAGGTCGGGGACGGTCGTCATCGCGAGGACGGCGCCGGAATCCCAGACGGCTTCGAGGAGGTCCCAGGCCGGCCTGTCCCCGTCGGTGCCGATCGCATAGTCCATGCAGCCACGGGTCTCGGGGTCCAGGTCGGCGTAGTAGCCCGCGACCGTGTCCGTGTCGTGGGTCGACGTGTAGGCGATCGCATCGCGCGGGAAATCCCTCGGTTTGTGCTCGTGCCGCTCGGCACACCAGTCGGCGTACAGTGGCACGCGCATGCTGGGAAAGCCAAAGCGGTCACGGAGGGCGGCCAGCCCAGGGTCGAGAAAGCCCAGATCCTCGACGACGAACGGCAATCGGCCGAGTTCCGAGCGAAGGCTCTCGAAAAAGTCCGCGCCGGGGCCAGCGCGCCACTCGCCAGCGGCCGGATCGTCGGCCGCGGCCGGAATCGCCCAGTACTCCTGAAAGGCTTTGAAGTGGTCCAGGCGCGCGAGGTCGACGAGGTCGAACAGGCGGTCGAACCGGTCGATCCACCACTCGTAATCGGTCTCGGCGAGGTGGTCCCAGTCGTACACCGGCATCCCCCAGCGCTGGCCGTCGTCACCCGGGTTCGGCGGTACCCCGGCAACGACCGCCGGGTGGCCGTCCTCGATGGCGAAGACGTCCTGGTTCGCCCAGATGTCCGCGGAGTCCAGCGCGACGTACATCGGGACGTCGCCGACGAGGGTCACGTCGCGCTCGGCCGCTACATGCCGCAGATCACGCCACTGTTCGTCGAACTGCCACTGGACGAACGCGTGGTAGCGACAGCGGTCGGCGAGTCGTTCCCGGTATCGCGCGAGGGCGTCGGGGTCGCGATGCCGTAGCTCTCGGGGCCACTCCGTCCATGGGTCGTCGTCGAATTCCGTTTTCAGCGCGCGGTAGAGGGTGTAGTCGTCGAGCCACGCCCCCTCGCGTTCACGGAACGTTTCGAACGCGGCCCGTCCCTCCACGTCGTCCGCCGTCTCCGTGTCGAACCGCTCGTACGCGGTCCGTAATCGATCTCGCTTGAATTCGGCAACTGCATCGTACCGGACTGTCGACCGGCCCGCGGTCGCCGGGCCGTCGAGTTCGGTCTCGCGCAACCATCCCCGGTCGGCGAGCGCATGGAGGTCGACGAGCAGCGGATTGCCGGCAAAGGCCGAAGGTGAGCTATACGGCGAGTGACCCTGGACGGCGGTCGTCGGGCCCACCGGGCAGAACTGCCACAGCGATTGGTCCGCACGTTCGAGAAAGTCGAGGAACTCGTGAGCGCCGGCACCGAGGTCACCGATGCCGTGGGGCCCGGGCAGAGACGTGAGATGCAAGAAGACGCCACTCTGTCGATCGAAGGTCATGGCCCAGCGTTACGGACGCGGCCGTATGACGGTACCGACCCGTAGCGTCCGGAAGCGCGCTCGCCACACTCCGCACGGGCGAAGGAACCAACACCCCCCGCGACCCACACACTGGTAATGGGCCGAACTCTCACTGGCACGGCGGTGGCCAGCACGAGGTGGCGTCGGTCGTGAGCGTCTCCGTCGTGATGCTCGGCTGGGGCTTTCCCCCGAACGTCAGCGGCGGCCTCGACACTGTGGTCGGTGAACTACACGACGCCTATGCCGACCGGGACGACGTCGCCCTCACCCTCGTGCTCCCGGACGAATACGCCCCTGCCGACGTGCCCAACGTCCAGGGTGTCCCGACTGGGAGCGGTGACGTCATCACTCGCATCGGTCGACTCGCCGATGCGTTCGTCGACGCTGCGGAGGACGCGGACGTCGTCCACACGCACGATTGGTTCGGCCACACCCCCGGGGCTCGCGCGCAGGCGACTCACGATGTCCAGTGGGTCAGCACCTTCCACTCGCTGTCGGCCGACCGGAACCTGAACCCACCGGCTCGCGAACTCGATACAGAGCAACGGATCGTGGACCGTGCCGACAGCCTCGTCGCCGTCAGCAACCTGACCGCCCGGCGCACGGCCGAGCAGTACGGCACCGAGCCGGCCGTCGTCCACAACGGCTTCAAGCGCGTCGAACCGACCGGCCGCGACGTAAAGGCCGATCTGGGTATCGACGGCAACATGCTCTTTTTCGTCGGTCGCCACACCCACCAGAAGGGCATCGAGTACCTCGTGTACGCCCTGACGAAGCTCCGACGCGACGACGTCACACTCGTTCTCGGTGGCACCGGCCATCTGACCGATCAGCTCCGTCGGTTCGCGGAACTCGTCGGCGTTGCCGACCAGGTCGAGTTCGCCGGCTACATTCCCGAACGGGAACTGCCCGATTACTACGCCAGCGCGGACCTGTTCGTCTCCGCGTCGCTCGCCGAACCGTTCGGGATGACCATCGTCGAGGCGCTCTCGACGGGGACGCGCGTGGTCGCGACCGAGAGCGGTGCCGCTGAACTGCTTCCCGAGGATTGCGTCGTCGAGATCGATCCCACCTCGGCGTCCATCGCGGACGGCGTCGAACGGGCGCTGGCGATGACCGGCGAGCCGGTGTACGAGGAACGCGGCTGGGACCAGGTCGCTGTGGAGTACGTCGCCCTCTATCGGGACGTCATCGATCGAGTCTGAAACGTGAGGAATCGGGACTGCCGAAATGTTGGTCTCGCGCAGTTCTATCGCAGCAATCGAACGTCGGTGACCGGCGCGGGGTGGTGGATTCTGAATCCGTCGTCGGTCGACTGGACGCCGAGCGTCTCTGCTGGGCCGCTCCCACCTGTGGTCCCACCACCTGCGCCGCCCGCCCGGGCTCCTTCGGCGTCGCCAGTCGCAGCGGTACCGCCGCCGGAAGCCTCGTACGGGCTATTCGATGGCGCGACGCCGTCGTATGGGCCCGCGTTATCGATTCCTTCGTAGGGACTCTCGCCGCGACGCTGGTAGGAGCTCTGGCCCGGCCCGCCGCCGTCCTCGTCCAGATCGTCCCGAAAGTCTTCCGGCGGGAGATAGATCGACTCCCCCGTCTGCGTCGCCACGACCACCGCAGCATCCCGCGTCCCCGTGACCTGGATTATCGAGTGATCCTCGGCGACGTCCACGTCGAAGGCGACCGCCTGAGTGCCCTCATCGCTCATGAACGATCATTGTTCGAGCGTCGGCTAAGGCGTTGTGGTCACCCTGGTGCCCGGACGGCCAACGCCACCGCCACCACAATTCACAAGGCAGTCCTGTCGGTAGGGTAGGGCAGTATGCATCATCCGGGTCCGCCGCGATTCGTGGCCGTCGAGGAGGCCGTCGAACTCGCGCCGCGCGATCCGGATCCCGCGGCGACCTACGAGTGGACGATCGAGCGTGCCCCGGCTGAATCCACCGCCACGCTCGGTCAGAAATCAGTCGAGTGGTTGATTCCGGACGAACCGGGCCGCTACGTCGTTGCCCTGTCCGCGCCGGACGGAGTCCACCGGTTGACCATCCGGTGTTTCCCGGGGACCGATGATGGCGAGACGAGCGACTCACCCGGGCACTCGGGCCACCACAGCGGGACAGTCATCGATACGGCCGGCGGCACCGAGGATGGGACGAGCGGCTACGCGGGCACGACTACCGGCAGCCACAGTATCGGTTCGGGTGGGCGCCCCCGGATACGACTCGATGGCGTCGTCCGCGACGAGGAAGTTGTCGTGACGGCGGATCCACGCCCGCACCCCGGGGGGACCGAAAGCGCCGCGTCGCTCGACGTGACCTTCGTCGTCGACGATCGCGACGACCTCGAGCGGACGGCCCTGCGCGTGGATGGACGAGAACTCGGGATTCCCACCGCGGCCCTCCCCGAGCGCGCTCGCATCCACGCCGTTGCCGTCGGCGAGCAGGGACACAGCGTCGCGGACGTGATCGACGTCCGTCGTCGCGATTCGACCGCTGGGGACGACTCGTCGATCACGGTCGACCGCCCCTATCAACCGCCAGCGTGGGCCGAAGACGCCGTCTACTACGAAGTGTACGTGCGAACGTTCGCCCCCGAAGCCAGCCACGGCGAGACGCTCTCGGCGATCACCGAGCGCCTCGATCACCTCGCGAACCTCGGTGTGGACGTCATCTGGTTGACGCCCGTGCTGGCGAACGACGACGCGCCCCACGGGTACAACATCACGGACTTCTTCGACATCGCGGCCGATCTGGGCGACCGTGCCGACCTCGAAGCACTCGTCGACGCGGCCCACGACCGAGACATGCAGGTTCTGTTCGACCTGGTGCTCAACCACTCCGCGCGCGCTCACCCGCACTTCGAAGACGCCTACCAGAACGTCGACAGCCCGTATCGGGACTGGTACGAGTGGCAGGAGTCGGGCGAACCGGGGACCTACTTCGACTGGGAACTCATCGCGAACTTTGATTTCGCCTCGCTCGACGTTCGGCGCCACCTCCTCGACGCCGTCGACGAGTGGGCACCACTGGTCGATGGCTTTCGCTGTGACATGGCGTGGGCGGTGCCAAACGGATTCTGGCGGGAGGTCCACGACCGCGTCAAGGCCCGCGACGCCGACTTCCTCCTGCTCGACGAGACCATTCCCTACATCCCGGACTTCCAGGAGGGGCTGTTCGACGTCCACTTCGATTCGACGACCTACGCGACGCTCCGCAACGTCGGGACGGGCTGGGAACCCGCGTCGGCGATCTTAGACGCCATCGAGCAACGCGCGGCCGTCGGGTTTCCGGATCACGCGGCCTTCTTGCTGTATGCGGAGAATCACGACGAGACCCGATATCTGATCGAGTGTGGCCGCCCCGCGGCGCTGGCTGCGGCCGGCGTCCTCTGTACGGTCCCCGGTGCGCCACTGGTGTACGCCGGCCAGGAACTCGGCCAGCGCGGCCAGCGCGACGACATCGTCTGGGAACACACGGACGAAGCACTAACCGACCACTACCGACGGCTGCTGGAAACCAGACGATCGATGCCGGCGCTGTCGGCGACCGCACGACTGGAACGCGTCGATTACGCCGTCGAGGCCGGCGAGCCCGACCGCGTCGTCGCCTTCGCCCGCGTTGCCGACGACGGTACCGTCCCCACATCAGACACGCAACCAGCGGATCGATCGGCGACAGGTTCGCCGGCCGAGGATGCGACGGCCGCCGTCGTCATCTGCAACTTCGACGCGGAGTCGGCGGCGGTGACCGTCGAGCCATCGGTCGGTTCGGTGGACGCGGTGACTGGCGAGTCGGTCCGAAGGGGTGGTCGGATTCAGGTCGAGGACGTCGTCGTCCTGCCGGCCGAGCGATCGCTGGGGCGTGACACCGGTGCCTAACGGACCGCCGCGGTCAACGCTCGCCGTTACAGACGTGTTTAAACCTCGTCGGACGGAGGGATGTGTATGCGGCTGACGACGGCGCTGAACGAGTACAAGGACCACCGCGAGGACCGGTTCCCGGAGGAGATTCGGACCACGTCCGGGGCCTTCTCCGGCCACGGCGACCGCCTGGTCCACGTCTCCCCGTCCGGATCGCTGCGTGACTACTCGGCGCCGCTCTCGGGACTGAACGGGATCGACCGCTCACGGCTCGGCATCGAGACCCCTGACCGGACCTACTGGCTCGAAGACCTCCAGATCATCCGCCAGCACTACTACCGCGAGACACGCCTCGTCGAGACGGAGTTCGACGCCGACGAGTTCACCGTCCACCAGTTTGACCTGACGCTGGGCCGGGCTCACGTCACCCACGTCGAACTGCGTGGGTCGGTGCCCGACGACGCGAGTCTCGTCGCCTTTCTCACGATGGCGCCGGAGGGCAGGGATGCGAGTGTCGGCGCACTCATCCACGAGGAAGCCGGCCCGAACGGCTCCCAGGCCCTGGAAGTATTCCACCGGCGCGAACACGATTACGTGACGGCCTCGACGGGCCTCGACGACGTCCGCGGCCAGCGCCCTGAACAGTTCGAGGAGATTCTCGACGAAGCCCCCGTCTCCTTCCCACGAGGCGGGGTCGAACCGTACGACGAGACGCGACTCAGCGGTAATTTCGTCGTCTCCGCGCCACTCACTCGTGAAGGCCGCGGTGCGCGTACGACGCTGGTCTCCCAGCTTTCCGATCACGAAGAAATCGACCGGGGCACAGCACTGGCGGACCTCCGGAGCTGTGCGACCCAGTACGCGGACGCCGACGCGATCAGGGCGGCCGCCCGCGAGCGGACCACCGTCGAGGTGCCCGACGACGCCCCACGGCCAGCGCTGTTGCGTGCGGACCTGCGCGTCCTGGATTTACTCCAGGGGGCGGTGGGTGGCCACGTCGCCGCCCCGGAGTTCGACCCGTTTTACGCCAACTCCGGTGGCTACGGCTACGTCTGGTTCCGCGACGACGCCAACGTCGCACGGCGACTTCTCGCGACCGGCGAACGGCTGGATCTGGACGTTCGCGAGAAGCTATTCGACGTCGCGGAGTTCTACTGTGACGCCCAGCTCGCGGACGGCACCTGGCCCCACCGCGTCTGGGCGACAGACGGTTCGCTGGCGCCCGGGTGGGCGAACGCGAACGTCGAACGCAAGGCCGGCTCCAGCGAGTACCAGGCCGATCAGACGGCGGCCGCGACCGCCTTCCTCGCCAGACTGCTCTCCGCCTATGGGATGGCGATCCCCGCGTCACTGCGTGGATCGATCAGTACGACCGTGGCCGCCGCGGTCGACGCGATGACGGAGGGGTTGGCGGAAAACGGGCTCCCCGAACGCTGCCAGAACGTCTGGGAGAACGCCGTCGGGCAGTTCACCCACACCGCCGCAACCTACGTAGAGGCACTGGCCATCGTCTCTGCGTCGCCGGTCGACGATCGGGTCGCCGCCACCGCGCGTGATGGGGCGGCCACGGTTCTCGACGCGCTCGATTCCCTGTGGGACGACGATCTGGAACGATACGGGATGCGACTGCTCGATGGTGACCTCGACGACCGCCTCGACGCCTCGACGCTCGCACTCGCCGAGGCTGCCGTCGCCGTCGACGACGTCGCCGGTATCGAATTGCCGAACACGCAACTCGATCGCATCCTGACCCACGTCGAAACCGTCCTGACGGATCTCCGTCGGGAGCCGCCGGATGGCGACGTCGCCGGGCTGGTTCGGTACGAGGACGACCGCTGGCGGACCGCGGGCCAGGTCGAACCGAAGGTCTGGTCGATCACAACTGCCCACGGCGCGGTCGCCGCCGCCAAACTCTCGACGCTGGCCAGCGACCGTGACCGCGACGAAGAGACCCTGTTGGCTGCCGCCACGGAACTGTACGAGTTGGTTGGCGAGGACGGGCCCTTCACCAGCGAGGCGGGCTATCTGGCAGAGCAAGTCTTCGACGACGGGACGCTGGATAGTGCAACCCCCATCGGCTGGGCGCACGCACTGCGGATGCACGCGACCGTCCTCCTCGACGACGCCGACGCCCTGCCCGTGCGGACCGAGGCCACTGCACCGCCCACGGAGCGGTCCCTGTGGACCACTGGCGAGAAGTACGGCCTGGGTACGGCGGCCGACCACGACAGCGAGGACCCCTCACGAGTGTGGTTCACACTCACCGAGGGCGCGGTGACCGAACCTCGCTTCCCGCGGATCGACGTGATGAACCTGCGAACGCTGGAGTATCTCGTCCGCTGTCCGGGCGAGGACTACACCGTTCGGACCCACGCCGCGCGCGGCGAGACGGCCGATTCGGTCTCACGCCGGGTCGAGCCAGTCGCCGACGACGCGCTTGCCTATCGCCACGTCTTCGAGTCCACCGGCCAGCACGAGTGGACCCTGACCGTCGAGTACGCCACTGATCCGGCCCACGACGCTCTCCTCGCCGAGTGTACCTTCGAAGCGACCGACGGCCGTGAGTACGACGTCTTCGCGGTCGCCGATGTCGCCCTGAACAACACTGGTACGAACGACCGCGGCCTGCGGGTTGGCGCGGAAGGGGCCTACAACCTCCTGGCACGAGAGCCGTCTGCGTACACGACCGACGTCGAGGACCCCTTGTTGGCCGATGAGAACGGCGATGCCTACTCGGTCGCCGTCGCGATGGCGGCTCGCGAGCGATTCGACTGGGCGACGGTCGACGTCGCCGGCAGCGCTCCCCTCAAGGGACTGTTTGCGGACGGCGAGCTTCCGGAGCCCCAGTCGAGCGTGGGCGACGGCAGCATCGTCCTGGTGGGCCGGCTGGGGACCGGCACGCAGGTCACCGAGGCCGTCGCGCTTGGGTTCGCGCGCCGGGCGAACGTGGCGGCCGCGCTGGGTGAGGCCAACGGCGCGCTGGAACGGGGCTTCGAGACCGTCCAGGCTGAGTACGCCCAGACCTGGCACGACGCCACGGCTGACTTCGAGGTCCCGGCGGCCGTCACGGAAGAGCCTGCGCTGGCCGCCCAGTACCGAACGGCGCTGATGAGCCTGCTGGCCGTCGAGGACAAGACCTACCACGGCGCCTCGATCGCCTCGCCGTCGGTCCCCTGGGGCCAGGCAGTCACCGCCGAGGAGAACAAGGGCTACGGTTACAACTTCGTCTGGTCACGTGACCTCTACCAGGTATTCACCGTCTTCCGGGCCGTGGGACTCACTGAGGTCGCCTGCGCGCAACTGGCCTACATTTACGAGTATCAGCAGGACGACCAGGGCTTCATTCCACAGAACACGTACGTCAACGGCGTCACGCGATGGGGTGGCGAGCAGATGGACAACATCTCCTTCCCGCAGGTGATGGCCTACCAGCTCGCGGAGGAGGGAGTGACCTTCGACGACGTCGACTACGGCTATGAGAACGTCCGCCGCTCGGCGGACTACGTCGCGTACAACGGGCCATCGACTGCCCAGGAACGCTGGGAGGAGGAGGCCGGCTACTCGCCGTCCTCGATCGCGACCGAGATCGCCGGCCTGACCTGTGCCGGCTCGCTGGCGATCGACGAGGGACGGTCGGCGGACGCCCTGGTCTGGCTCGCGCTGGCCGACGCCTGGACGCGTGACGTCGAGGCCTGGACCGCGAGCGAGACCGGCACACCCGGCCACACCGACACCCCGTACTACCTTCGCGTCACGCGGGACGGGAACCCGGATGCCGGTCACGTCCGGACGCTGGCCAACGCCGGTCCCCGGCTCGACGAACGCGACATCATCGACGCCGGCTTCCTCGAACTCGTTCGACTCGGGATCAAGCCCCACGACGATCCGGTGATCGAGAACTCCCTCCTGGAGGTCGACGACACCATTCGCCGCGACCTGGACGACAGCACGGCCTTCTACCGGTACAACGGCGACGGCTACGGGGAGCGAGCGACCGGCGACCCCGGCGCGCCGTGGTCGGATCATCACAAGGGGAAGGGACGGCTCTGGCCGCTCCTGACCGGCGAGCGCGGCGAGTACGAACTCGGGGGCACCGGGACCGACCTGACGCCGGCAGGCTGTCTCCGCTCGATGGAACGGTTCGCCAACTCCGGCCGAATGATCCCCGAGCAGGTCTGGGATCGCGAGCACGAAACGGCGTACGGCTGGGAGTTCGGCGAGGGGACGGGGTCGGCGACGCCACTGGCCTGGTCGATGGCTCAGTACGTTCGCCTGGCGCTGGGGATTGACGCCGGCCAGCCGGTGGAGACGCCCGCCGTCGTCGACGACCGGTTCCGGGAGCGGCGGCTGCACGACTCGACGGAGGGACCGGCGCTGTCGGTCGACGCCCACCTGGCGGGCAACGAACTGCACGTGGCCGGGCAGTCGACCGGTGCCGTCGTCGCGATCAAGACCCCAGCCGATGCGATCACGGTCCGGCCGACCGACGGCGAGTTCTCGGCGACCGTCGACGTCCCGCCGAACGAGAATCGCGTGATCGTCGCCGCCGCGAGCGACGAGGAGTTTGTGGCTGCCGCCACGGCGGTCCGACGACTCTCGCTCTGAGCACGCCCGCGTCGTGACGGACTGTCATCAGGGCTCGGGCGGCCGAACCACGCTGGGAGAACCAGCCGCGAGCCCGATGGCGGAAGTTGGACGGCCCTCGCCCGAAAGGGACTTTCAGCCCGGCCCATAACGCGCTGGCATGGCAACTGAGGCGACGCCGGACGCCTACGAGACGCTCCTCGACCACGTCCGGAAGTACACGTACGTCGGCGACGGCATCGGTATCTTGCGCTGGGATCAGGAAGTGATGATGCCCGAGGCGGGGACGCCCGCGCGAGCGAAGCAACTCTCGACGCTCTCGACGATGCGTCACGATCTGCTGACCGATCCGGAACTGGGCGAGTTGCTCGACGAACTCGACGCCGACACCCTCGACGACGAAAAGGCAGCGGTCGTTCGCGAGGTTCGCCGGGAACACGAGCGGGCCGTCGAGGTGCCCGCCGACCTCGTCGAGCGCATGTCCGAGGCGACCTCGAACGCCCTCCCTGTCTGGAAGGAGGCCAAGGCCGAGGACGACTTCGCGCGATTCGAGGAGACGCTCGCGGAGTTGATCGAACTCAACCGGGAGTACGCGGCCGAGATCGATCCGGACCGCGATCCCTACGCCGTCCTCTTCGAGGAGTACGAGCCCTACCTCGGGATCGACACCGCCGAGGCGGTCCTCACCGAACTACGGGAGTCGCTGGTGCCACTCATCGACGACATCGCCGCGAGCGACGTGACCCTCGCCGATCCCTTCGAAGGTACCTATCCGGAGGACGCCCAGGAAGCGCTCGTCCGCGAGGCGCTGGACGACCTCGGCTACGACTGGGACCGTGGTCGCCTGGACACCGCGCCCCATCCCTTCTCCAGTGGCAACCAGTTCGACGCACGCGTTACCACGCGCTTTGCCGCCGACGACCCGCTGGAAGCGATCGGATCCACGATCCACGAGTTCGGCCACGCGACGTACACGCTGGGACTGCCCCAGGAGCAGTACGGCACCCCCCTCGGCGAGTCCCGTGACCTCTCGGTCCACGAGTCCCAGTCGCGGCTCTGGGAGAACCACGTCGGCCGCTCGCGGCCGTTCTGGGACCACTTTACCCCACGCCTTACCGAGCACCTCGGCGTCGAGGCCAGCCCACAGGACTTCTACGAGACTGCCAACACCGTCGATCCGACGAATCTCATTCGGATCGAGGCCGACGAGTTGACCTACCACATGCACATCGTCCTGCGTTTCGAGATCGAGCGCGATCTCATTCGTGGTGATCTGGACGTCGCCGACGTCCCCCAGGTCTGGAACGAAAAGATGGACGAGTATCTCGGCGTCCGACCCGAGACAGACGCAGAAGGCTGCCTGCAGGACATCCACTGGACCCACGGGTCCTTCGGATACTTCCCGACGTACTCGCTGGGCTCGGTGCTGGCCGCCCAGTTGTACGCGGCGGCCGAGCGTGATCTGGGCTCGCTCGATGACCGGATCCAGAACGGTGCGTTCGAGGACCTCCACGAATGGCTCACGGAGAACGTCCACCGACACGGCGCTCGATACGAGACTGACGCCCTCGTCCAGAAAGCGACTGGCGAGGCCTTCACGGCCGAGTATTTCCTGGAGTACGCCAACGAGAAGTACGGCGACCTGTACGACCTGTAGTCCCAGTCTCCTTTCAGCCGGCCGAGCCAACTGATCGTTCCGCACACCTCGTCTCCGGGCCAGGATGCCGGCCGGTGTGCTGTCACCCAACTTGCACCAAGCGGCGTTCGAGTAGGTCAGGCACCGCCGAATCCATGCGACCGAACCGAAGGGGGCATCCGACCGCTTATTTCCGTGGAGACGAAATCGACACCCATGCCAGCGCCGGATTTGGACCGCGAGCAACTCGATCGGTACTCCCGACACGTTATCATGGACGAGGTCGGTCCCGAGGGCCAGGCAGCCCTCCTCGACGCCTCGGTCCTGGTCGTGGGTGCCGGCGGCCTCGGCTCCCCGGCCATCCAGTACCTCGCGGCCGCCGGCGTCGGTCGGATCGGCGTCATCGACGACGACGTGGTCGAACGCTCGAATCTCCAGCGACAGGTCATTCACGGCGATTCGGACGTCGGCCGACCGAAAGTCGAGAGCGCCGCTGACTTCGTCGACCGTCTGAATCCCGACGTCGACGTCGAGACGTACGACGCGCGCTTCGAGTCGGCGAATGCGCCAGACCTCGTCGCCGAGTACGACCTGGTGGTGGACGGCTCGGACAACTTTCCCACGCGCTATCTCGTGAGTGACGCCTGCACCCTCGATCGAACGCCGTTCGTCCACGGCGCAGTGTATCGCTTCGAGGGCCAGGTCACAGCATTCGACGGCGACGGGCCGTGCTACCGCTGTCTGTTTCCGTCAGCGCCACCCGAGGGAACGGTACCCGACTGTGCAACGGTCGGCGTCCTTGGCGTCCTCCCCGGAACGATCGGCTGTTTCCAGGCGACGGAAGCCATCAAACGGATCGTCGGCGTCGGCGACTCACTCGCCGGCCGGTTGCTGGTCTACGACGCCGCCGGTGCGACGATGGAGACCGTCCCTGTCAAGCAATCGCCGGACTGTCCGGTGTGTGGGTCTACACCCGGAATTTCGGACCTCACGGCCGTTACCTACGACGGGGATTGTGCCATCAGCGATTGAGTCAGGTCGACTCGACCCTTCGGAAACCCTGTCCGAGAAACAGTCGGTCTGCGTCCGCTTCAGGAACCTCTATCGCCGAGTCGGCAGATAGAGACGCTACACTGATACAGTGTCGAGCCGTTGGACGGCCTCGGGCGGCGGCCGCTCGACCCGGTCTGGGGCGATGATCGCAGCGATATATTCCAGCGTCTCGACGAGTCGCGGTCCCGCTCGATTGACGTAGTGGTGGCCGTCGACGAGCGCGACGCGGCCCGTTTCCACTGCGGTGACTTTCTTCCACCCGGGCCGGGTACGGAGGTCTGAAAGGTTCTCGCGAATCTGTGGGAGTTCGAACCCACAGGGGCTCACGATCAGCACCTCCGGATCGTACTCGCGAACTTCGGTCCACTCCCGGGGTCGTGAGTGAGCGCCCGCGGCTTCCATGTCGTACTGTCCGCCGGCGGTTTCGACGAGTTCGGGTACCCAGTGACCTGCAACCATCACGGGGTCGAGCCAGTCGAGGACTGCAACGCGCGGTCGATCGGTTTGGCTCGTCCGCTGGTCGACAGCCGCGACGCGTCCACGGAGTTCTTCGACGAGTCGGTCGGCACGTTCGGCTCGACTACACGCAGTGCCGATCCGTTCGATCGAGCGATAGAGGTCCGCCATGGAGTGGACGTCGACGGTCAGCACTTCCGCGTCGAGGGCCAGATCTTCGATCGCCTCCCTGACGAGAACGCGGTCGACTGCACAGACGTCACAGACACCCTGGGTCAGGACGAGGTCGGGATCGAGCGCAGCGAGTCGCTCCCGATCGATCGCGTACACACCCTCACCAGCGTCGGCATCAGCGACCGCCTGGTTGATGTCGGCGCTGGCTCCCGAGTCGTCGATCCGCAACTCGTTGACGGGCGGCAGGTCCGTCGCCGCTTCTGGGTGATCACACTCGTGGGAGACGCCGACGGGTTCGACGCCGAGGGCGAAACAGATCTCGGTCGCGGACGGGAGGAGCGAGACGACGCGCACGGGTGTGAATCGACCGCGCCGTTCAAAGTCGTTTGGCTCGCTGCCTGTGCTCACCGCTTCGCCACTCACTCAAAACGGAAGGTAGGACCGCACGGTATCGACGAGACCGTTCTTGTCGGCGTCCTCGACCGGGCCGACGACCGTCTCGTCGGGGACGATCACGGTTCGCTCGCCGTTGCCGTCGACGTAGATCAGGTCATCGGCTTTTAACTCCGCCAGCGCGTCTTCGAGCCGATCGATGTCGGCGTCGACGTGCGAGCGCAACTCCAGGACCGTCATCCCCTCGGACTGTCGATCCGCCAGCGCGTCGAGGACCGCCACCTCCGTCTCCGCGCGGTCCCTGTGGGCCGGCTTCGCTCTCATATCCGCTCGTACACGCGGGCCGGTCTTGTGCTTGTCCCTCCTCGGGCGATCCATGGATGGGAACGACCGTCTCTGTGTTAGCAGCACCTTGGACCGTTCGCGACCGTACAGGACCTCGTCGCTCGACTGCCAGGGGTTCAACCACTGGTGGCGGCACCCGCCGCCCGGGTCACGGTCCGCACCAGGGTGTTTGCTCCCATCGAGCAGGCCATCACCTTGGCACCGATACCGCGTCGAGAACGTCCCAGGATGGTGCCAGTTAGCGCCGTTACCAACCCCGGTAAGCAGTAGGCTTATGGTCGCGACACGGCCATGACGGAACAATGGGCCTCAAGTGCTCCGTCCTCGGGCACGCGTACGGAGAGACGACGGTAGAGCGCGACCGCGAGGAGCGCGGGAGCGAGGTCGTCATCACCATTCGCGAACTCGAGACCTGCGACCGCTGTGGTGACACGCGTATCGTCACCGAGAACAAGGAAGTAACGACCATCGAAACGCCGGACGAGGAACCGGCTGTGACGCCAGAAGACGCCGTCGCGGCGCTCGATGGCAACGATAGCGCTGCAACGGGGACCGCTCAGTCCACGGAATCGGACGACGCTGGCGACGCGCTCGTCGACGATGCCGAGGGTGGCGCTGCCGTCACCGAGGGGTCCCCGAGTTCGCCATCGCCCGACGCCGTCGAGGACCAGGGCGCCGAGATCCTCGACGATAGCGGGGAACCTGCGGCCGACACCACGGTCGACGATGAACTCGCCGATCCGACGATCGAGAACGAAGCCGACGTCCCAGGCGAATCCGCGGATGGGGAAGACGCTGTGATTCTCGACGACACAACCGAGGAATCGGCGGCCCCCAGCGACGAGGGTGCTGCGGGCGACGACGACGCAGGTGCCCCAACCCCTGCTGGCGATGCATCGTCCGCGGGCGAGGAGAACACCGGACACACGCCCTACGAGTCTCCCGATGAACCAGAGCAGGAGGAGAACCCGCTCGGTGAGTGGCCAGAAGAGACGCTACGGGACACCGACGAAGACGACTGGACGCCGACGGAGGACCTGGATGGCACCGTCGGGGACGTCGACCCGGACGCGAGCGTGAATCGCGAACTGTCAACGAACTCCGCCGTCACCGTCCCGGAGGGTGAGTTCCACTGCCAGGAGTGTGGCTACACGACCGACGTCGAGTCGTCGTCGCTTCGGGCCGGGGATTACTGCCCCGAGTGCCGGACGGGCACGCTCGTCCATCAGCCCGAGGAGTAACGCGAAACTGGTAAGACGGCCCCACCGCAACGGGATTCTATGCGCGAATACAAGATGCGACGGGGCGAGACACTCGAAGAGCGGGTCCCGGATATGCCCGCCTTCGTCGAGGAGTACTTCGGTGAGCCGACGGCCACCGAGGAGTACAACGGCAGTGATCTCCTGGTCGTCGAGGAACCAGACAACCCCGTCTTCGAACGCGTCGTCGCCGGTACGGTCGAGTACAGCGGCAAGAAGGACAAACTTGCGCTCGACATCGTGGAACGACCGGCCGAGGAGGTCATCGCCTCGGGCGACGTCGAGGCCGCCGAGGACGCCGTCGACGCAAAGAACAAATTCTTGCTCGAATCTACCGGCCGCGACGCGAAGTCCCGCCGCGAGTCCATGAAGCGATCCGTCGAAGACGACGCCGAAAAACCGGACAGCGTCTGAGCGATATCGCTGCCGATCTTTTCCACCAGACCGCCAGCCCATTTCCCACTGACGTCAGCGTCGGTACTGCCGTCTCGGTAGCCGCACAGCGCCGTGATTCTCTGTCCTGATAGCGTGGCCGTCACGTTGAAATACGTCGGTGGTATATGTTCCCATACGCCTCCCCGGAGGCGCCCGTAAGTATCCGGGACCCCCGAGTTGAACCGCCCTGTCGGTGGATCGAGCCACCGACGATGCCCTGTCATAGCAAACCACTCCCGCCTGGCCGGCGGGACCACCCACCCTTTCGGTCCGATACCCGTCCCGACCCATTGGTCTGTCCTGCAACGAGCGGTGATCAGTCGACCAGTCCGTACCCGCGTTTGACCAGTGCGACGTCGATGGCGATGACGGCCACCATCAGCCCGGTGAGCACCGCGAGCGAGACGTTGGGCGAGACGTCTGCTGCTTCCGGCGTGATGCCGTAGCGGACGCCGTTGACCATGTAGACCATCGGATTGAACAGCGAGATGGTTCGCCAGATGCCCGAGAGTGCGCTGAGCGGGTAAAACACCGCGCCGAAGAATACGAGCGGGCGAATGATGAACTGGTTGAGGACGGTCAGGTAATCGAAGTCCCGCGCCCAGAGGCCACCGATGACGCCAAACGCCGAAAAGAGAAGCGGGATGACGAGCATGAATGCGAGCAAGTAGCCGGGATTGGCGATGGGGACCGGGGTGAACAGCAGACCCACGCCCCAGATGATCAGCCCAACGACGATGCCGCGGCTGGCCGAGGCCAGAACGTAGGCCATCACCATCTCGACGTGGGACAGCGGCGAGGTCAAGACCTCGTGGATATACTCGTTCCAACGGCCGTGAAAGATCGAGAAGGAAGCGTTCTCGAAGGCGTTCGAGACCATCCCGAGCACGACGAGCCCCGGCAGGATGAACAGGGTGTAGCCGATGCCGATGCCACCCCCACGTTCGATGGTACCACCGAGGACAACGCCGAAGACGGTGAAGTACAGCAGGTTGGTGATGATTGGCGGGATGAACGTGTTTCGGGGGCGGCGGACGTATCGCAGTACTTCCCGGCGAAGGAGGGTCCGGAAGCCGACCGCTCGCGACCGGAGACCACCGGAGGGGGGAGACTTCCTTCGATTCTGCGTTGCTGATCGATCGCTCATTGCTGGCTCCCCACACGTTCCGTCGGCTCGTCGTCATCGACCGCGGCCTCTGCTCCCGTTTGTGCCGTCGAGTCCTGGCCGCCGCCCTCACGATTCTCCCGCGTCATACTCACGAACACCTCTTCGAGGGAGGCCCGCCGAACGTCGAGGGAAGTCACTTCGTGGCCCTCGGCTTCGAGTTGCCGCATGACTGCCGGTGCGAGTTGCTGCCCGCCGGCAGCCGTCACGTGGAGGCCACCATCCCCGAAGCTGACGTCGAGGACGCCGTCGATGTCCAGGGTTGGCGGCGTCGACGGACGTTCGGCAAGTCCGAGCACGATCGTATCACTGCCCCTGGCCATCAGGTCGTCGGGCGTCGCGACTTCGACCTTGCTCCCCTGGTCGACGATGGCAACCCGGTCACAGAGTTGCTCTGCCTCCTCGATGTAGTGTGTCGTCAGGAGGATGGTCGTCCCTTCGTCGTTCATTCGCTCGATGATCTCCCAGAGGTCGTGGCGCAACTGTACGTCCACGCCAGCCGTCGGCTCGTCCAGGATGAGCAGTTCCGGCTCGGAGACGAGCGCCCGAGCGAGCATGAATCGTCGCTTCATCCCCCCGGAGAGCCAGTCGAATCGCGTCTCCCGCTTGTCCCAGATGCCGACGGTCTTCAGCGCCTCTGCGGCACGCTCCCTGGCGACGTCTTTCGGAATGCCGTGATAGCCGGCCTTGTGCACGAGCACTTCGATGATGGGGAAGAACCGGTCGACGTTGTACTCCTGTGGCGCGAGGCCGATGCGGTTTCTCGCCTCGCGATAGTCGCGCTCGACGTCGTAGCCGAACACCGACGCCCGGCCCCCGTCGCTGTGGACGAGCCCGACGAGCGTGTTGATGAAGGTCGTCTTCCCGGCCCCGTTGGGACCGAGAAGGCCGAAAAACTCCCCCCGCTCGACCGTCAGGCTGAGCCCATCGAGTGCCCGGACGTCGCCGTACCGCTTCTCGAGATTCTCGACGTCGATCGCCGGCGTGGTCATTGAAAAAACGAAGCCGGTCGACGCGCAAAAGGGTGCTGAATGCGCGATGCTGACGCCGAAAGCGTTGCTTGACGGTAGAACGTTGGGTCCGAATCCCGCCGCTACCGAGAGCAGGAGTCACGGATAATCGACAGACACGGACAGAAAACAAGCGCCGATCTCGTCAGGGTCGAATGGCCCCGTTACGCGCCGAGTCGCTCGCGACTGATCGCGACGCCCGCTGGTGTGATGATGAGCTGATCGTCGTCCTTCTGGACGATGTCCCCGCCGACCTCGTTGGCGACCTGCTTCAACTCGTCGCTGATGTGTTCCATCGTCCGATCCTGCGTCGAGTGTCGTGTGATGTCCGCGACGACGATGTCGCCGTCGTAGACGGCGTCTTTGATCTCGATGACGTCCTGTTTATCGCCGATGCGGGCGATCCGCACCTGCACGTCCGCCTCGGTCGCCGCCGCCTCGTGTGCGTCGGCGTTCAGTTCGACGTAGTCCTCGGTCCGCCGGGTGGAGCCACCCTCACCGAGAATCTTGCTCATCAGTCCCATGTCTCTCACGGCGGGTGCTACTTGTAAAGTCCTTTCGTCAGACGACCTTTTTCTGCGTCGGGTTTCCTCGCGAGCCTTCGGCTCGCTGCGGGGGAACCCTCCTTGAAAAACGTCGATGAAAAAGGCAGCCAGCGCGCCCTGGCGCGCTGGCTGTGAAACCGCGCCTTCGGCGCGGTATGCTTCCTCGACCGCAGGGTGGGGTTTAGAACCAGTCGTCGCCGATCAGGAGTACTTCCGACTCCACCAGAAGATCAGCGGCGTACCAACGATGGTGGGCCAGAGCCAGCTCACGTACGGCGGCAGCGACGCGAAGTTGACCGCGGAGACGGCGGTGACCGCCGCGATGTAGCCAGCCATCATCCGCTGGAGGTGCAGCAGGATCCAGGCAGGACGCTCGCCCTCCGCTGCACGAAACAGTCGCACGTCCTGCAAGCCCAGCAGTGTGCCGATGCCGCCGAAGACGAGCATCACCGGGGCGAACGGCTGGTTGCGCAGCGCCCAATCACCGCCGATGAGCAGGAGGCCGATGCCTGCAAGGAGAACGAGTGCGACCGCAGCCCAGTCGATGAAATGTGCGTCATCGGTCGGCCGTTTTCGCGAGAGGACACGATAGCCGGAGAACACGAGATAGAAGCTAAACACCGCGACCATCGCGAGAAAGAGCCTGAACGTCGTCGGCGCCAGCGGGTACAGGGCGATTGCGGTGGCCGCGACGACCGCCATCGAGACGACGAACCCCTTGCCTGCGCGACGGTGGGTCCGGCCGCCTTTCTCTGTGAGGATGGCGATGGCACCACCGAGCATTGCCAGCGTCCCCGCGGCGATGTGAACCCACAGCGTCACCGTCGCCACCGTGACCATGGAAGGGGACGAACTGCCACGACCTTGAAAGGGTGGTGTCGGCTGGACCCGCGAAAACGCCCTCAGACCGTAAATTCGAACAGCTCGTCGCCGACGTGGTGGATCGACTCGACGACCTTGTCGCTATCGCCGACCATGTCGTCGCCTGCCGTGAGCGCTCGTCCGACCGCGAGGAACTTCCCGTGGGATTCCTCGTTGATCGCGACGAGGTCGCCGGCATCGATTTCGTCGTCGGCTTCGGTGATGCCGGGTCGCATGATGTCGGCACCGTTCGAGACGAAGGAGACGGCACCGGCATCGACCGTCACGATGCGCCGTTCGGGCGGATGGGCGTTGAGCCCCTGGACGGTGAGAAACGGCTCCGGGCCGTCCTCGGCGTCGACGTAGAACACCTCGGGATTGCCGTCGACCAGGACGACCTGCCAGTCACTGTCCTCGAAGTCGACCTTCTCGTAGCTATCCCCCGACAGCGTTACCCCGAGCTGGGTATCGAGTGCGTCCTCGATCTCGTCGATGTCGTCCGCCCGCAGATGATGGCGTGACTTCACGTCCATGGCTAGCCGTTCGCTGGCGAGGGGTTAAAACGACCGCTCTCCGCTGCGGTGATTTTGGGTGGAGGCCGGCTATCTGACGAGCCATTTTCTGAATGGAATATCAAATTGGTATCTAAAAAATATATTTCCAATATCGAAATGATATGAAAACGAGCATCTCCTTTCGAGATGGCGGTCCGCCGGGCGACGGAAACGCTTGAGTCACTGCCGTTCGCCACACTGCCAATGAGATTTTTCGAGCGACTGGCCGACCGCATTGCGACGGTCGACAGCGTGGTGTCCGTCGGCCTGGATCCGGACCCTGCTCGCATTCCCGACTTCCTGGCTGATGCCGACCTCCCTCGATGGGCGTTCAATCGGCGGATTATCGACGCGACCCACGAACACGCGGCCTGTTTCAAGCCCAACGCGGCCTTTTACGAGGACGCCGACGGCTGGCGCGCACTGCGAGAGACCATCGCGTACGCACACGGCAAGGACGTTCCAGTCTTACTCGACGCCAAGCGTGGCGACATCGGGAACACCGCTCGACAGTACTCCAGCGCACTCGACGGCGACGGTCTGAACGCGGATGCGATCACTGTCAACCCCTACATGGGCCGGGACTCCCTGGAGCCGTTTCTCAGCCGGACGGAGGCGGGCGTCTTCGTCCTCTGTCGGACCTCCAACAGCGGTGGGGCGGACCTCCAGGACCTCGAACTCGAGACGGGCGAACCGGTGTACGAGCGAATCGCCGCCCTCGCCGACCTGTGGAACGCCAACGGCAACGTGGGGCTGGTCGTCGGCGCGACCAATCCCGACGAACTCGAATCCGTTCGCGAGACCGTTCCCGACCTGCCCTTCCTCGTCCCCGGCGTCGGCGCGCAAGGTGGCGACGTCGAAGCGGCGGTCGAGCACGGGTTGACGGCGCCTCAGGCGACCAACGCTGACGGTGAGGTCGGCTTGGTCAACTCCTCCCGTGGGATCATCTTCGCAGGGGAGGATGCCGGTGAAACGGCCGTCAGCGCCGACGAAAGCGCGTACTTCCGTGCCGCCGGTGACTCGGCGAAGCGGCTCAAACGGCGATTGAACGACTATCGCGACTAATCGGCCGCCTCCCTGAGGTGCGAGACGGCGGCGACGCGCGGCCAAGGCCGTGTTCAGGCTGGGGCAAGGGCCTGGTTTGCGCTTTCATTTCCGAACGGGAACGTCAGAAGGGCGCGGCCCGGGACCGACAGGCCAGCTTAGAACTCGTACGTGTCCACGCCGTCCGGCAAGTCCTCGTCGTCAGGATTTCGGCCCGGCTCACGCCCGAGTTCGCTCGCGCACTCGAGGCAGACGGTGGATTCCTCGTCGAAGTGATCGTCACAGACTAAGCGACCACAGCGTTCACAGTATCGATCGGCGTCGGCCGCCCCACAGAGCGAACACACCGTCGTGGTGCTCATAGTGGTTCTTCGAGCCGGGACCAGTTGAACCCTCGGCCCACCCACTCGTCGAATGGCGAGAGGCTTACGGTGCCGCCGCTCGAAGCGCGCCCGTGTACCACGAGCGGCTGATCACTGGCGTCGCGGCGGTTCTCGGTGCGATCGCCGTCGTCCTCGCGATCGTCGGCGTGACAGGTTCGCCGATCGCGTTCCCGGTGGCGATAGCGTTCGCGGCCGCGGCCATCCTGATGTACGATCAGCTGAGTGGCCGGATGGCCGCGCGTGTCTATCGGCGTGTCGAGCAACACGCTCGCGTGGCGGACGCCGACCGCGGTGATGGCGGTAGCCGTCGTCGACGGCGGGCACAGCGAGCATCGTCAGGCCGGGCGCGCGGTGGGTTCGGCGCTGGTCCACGCGAGGACTGGACCCCACCCCGGGATGGTGCGACTGTTGGCGAAGCAGCCGGTGCCAGTCGCCGTCAGAACGCCCGCCGATCACGCCAGCGCGGTAGCCACCGCGGCTCGAACGGCCGCCAGAATGGGGCCGGAACCACGAGCGCTCGACAGCGCTCCGATGGGCCCTCGGCAACTGCCGCCTATCGCAGACTCGGCGTCGAACCCGGGGCCGACGAGGAGACGATCACCGCCGCGTATCGTCGCAAGGTCAAGGAGGTCCATCCGGACACGCCCACCGGTGACGAGGAGACCTTTATGAAAGTAAAGGCCGCCTACGAACGACTGACCGACTGAGCGACTGGTTGATCGGTTGAGTTTTCTTTCCGTCGAGCCACAACGCCAAAGCCCCCGCCCACCACCACAGCAGGTATGGAAGACACCCCGCCCCTGGCCGTCGACATCGACGGCACGCTTTCTGGCCCCGATCGCGTCATCGATCGCCGTGCGATGGACGTCATTCAGGCCTGGCCCGCGCCGGTCGTGATTGCGACGGGCAAGGCGATGCCGTATCCGGTCGCACTCTGTGAGTTCATCGGCATCGAGCCAGCGGTCATCGCGGAGAACGGTGGCGTCGTGGTCGTCGGCGAAACAAATACCCTCGAAATCGCCGGTGACGCCGAGGCGGCACGAGCCGTCGCCGAGGCCTACATTGACCGCGGCCACACCCTCGGCTGGGGCCCACTCGATCTGGCAAACCGCTGGCGCGAGACCGAAATCGCCGTCAGTCTCGATTCACCGCGCGAACCGCTGGACGAACTGGCCCCAGCCCATGGTCTCGTCGTCATCGACACTGGCTACGCGTATCACGTCAAGGATCCGAGCGTCGACAAGGGGACCGGTCTCGAAATCGCCGCAGAGGAACTCGGGCTGACACCCGCGGATTTCCTGGCCGTCGGAGACTCGATCAACGACGCCGACGCGTTCGAGATCGTTGGTGAAGCCGTCGCCGTGGCCAACGCTGACGAACACGCCCGCGCGGCCGCGGACCGGATCACTGACGCTGCCCACGCCGAGGGCTTTCTCGAAGCAGTGGCGCCGTATCGGTAATCGATCGCGCTCGGATCAGCTCAGAGCGCGACCAGCAGATCAGTCAGGTACATCACGACGAGCCCTGCGAGTGCAGCGAGCAAGTTCGTCGTCGACGCCAGTCGTCCATCCCGCTGGATCATCGTTCCGAGCTCCCAGAGCACCTGGACGATCGCGCCGACGCCGACGGCAATGAACACGCCGCCCAGGGTGGGCGAGAGTGCGTAACTGCCGATCCAGCCGCCGAGGATTACCGGTGCACCGGCGAGTGCGCCGAGCGCCGAGAAGTGTCCGAGCGACGGTCGCTCGTCGCGAGCGATCGGGGCGACGACGGCCGGGCCTTCGGTCACGTTGTGAACCATGAACCCAACGACGAGGAAGGCGCCGAGCGAGACGCGGCCGATCGCCACCGCGCCCCCGATGGCCAGCCCCTCCGCGAGGTTGTGCAGCCCAATACTGAGGGCGACGAGGTAGGCCAGGCCAAGCGGTGACAGCCGACCGTCCTCCC
>Ga0207733_100246_pt1 | contig 47357 bp, 58 predicted proteins | sample A23P3SouthBayCA_FD_187735 | JGI IMG/M metagenome (GOLD analysis project Ga0207733, IMG submission 187735) | Aerobic enrichment media microbial communities from Eden Landing Ponds, California, USA - A23 P3 (SPAdes) | ecosystem: Environmental > Aquatic > Marine > Unclassified | place: Emeryville...
GGCCGGCGAGATTGACGCCGACCTGGCGACCGGCACCGACGACCGACTCCACCTCGCTCACCTCGTCGCCTCGTGGGCGGCGGGACGCTGACCGGATGGCTCCCACGTCCCCCCTCCCGCTTCCGCTGCCCACGCGCCTCGCGCCGCTGGCCCGCCGGTTTGCCGTCCCGCCGCTCGTCCTCGCGCTCCCGGCCGCGGTCCTCGCGCCGGCAGTCGGCGCGGCGCTGGTCGCGATCGGCGTCGCCGTCGCCCTCTTCTTCCGCGACCCGCCGCGCGAGCCAGCCGGCCCCGGCGTGCTCTCGCCGGCCGACGGCCACGTCTCCGTGATCCGCGAGGAGGGCGTCCAGCTACGGGTCGGCGTGTTCATGTCGCCGCTTGACGTCCACGTCACCCGCGCGCCGCTGGACGGGAACGTCGCCACCGCCGAACACCGACCCGGCGCCCACCGGCCGGCGTTCTCGAAGGACTCCGAGCGCAACGAGCGCGTCGACTTCGCCGTCGACCGCCACGAGGTGTCACTCATCGCGGGCTGGATGGCTCGCCGGATCCACCCCTACGTCGAGGCCGGCGACGGCGTATCGAGGGGCGACCGGATCGGCGTCGTCGCCTTCGGCTCGCGGGCGGACGTGTTGCTCCCGCCCGAGTACGACCGCGATGACCTGCTGGTCGGAAAAGGGGACCGCGTCCGCGCGGGCGAGTCGGTCCTGGCGCGTCGCCCCGAGGACGCATAGACGAAAGCGAGTCGACGGTCGAGGGCGACGTCGTCTACTCCCCGCGCTCCAGTTCGGCCATGCTCCCGGTCGCGTACCCCGCGAACCCGGAACCGAGAACGAGCAGACCGAGACCGAACCGGAGGCTGTCGCCGACCGGGAGCGTCGGGCTCACGCCCACCAGGGCGGCGAGCGTGACGGCGCCGACCCCAACCGCCGTCCATCGCCTGTCCCCCCATTCTGCCCCGGTCGCGGAGTCGGGATGCAACCCGGAGATCCTGAGCGTAACGAGGACCGCGACGCCCCAGACGATCCCGGCGACCGCCGCGAGTCCCGGGTCGCCGACGAGCCAGTAGAGCGCGGCGGCCACGACGGTCGCGACGACGAGTCCCCCGAGACGGCGCCGCACAGCACGAACCATACTGCAGACACACAGGTTCGCTGACAGAAATCGGTGGCGGAGCGGATCAGGCCGGATCGATCGCGGTCGGGTACCGCGATTCGGCGACGGCGAAAGTGAGCGTCGACAGGACTCCCAGCAGCGTCCCGGCCGTGAGCGCCAGCGCCAGATCCGACAGCGACAGGGACGTCACCCCAGTGACAGGGGGGAGGAAGTACCCCGAGACCGCAAACAGCACCAGCGCGATGGCGACCACGTAGAAGGGGGCGTTGAGGTAGCGCCACTTGAACCGGTCGTCGAGGTACTCGTCGGTGACCTGGCCCAGACTGGAGGTGACGCCCGCGGCGGCGAACCACTGGACTGCGCCGTGGACCAGCGCCGCGAGGATGAGCGGCGCGCCGGGGGTGCCGCGGACGCTCGCCTCGACGACGTCGAGCAGTTCGACCCCGCGGACGCCGCCGATGATCATCAGGGCGAAGGCGACCACGTAGGTGATCAGCGTCACCCGGCCGGCGTACAGCACGGTTCGAACCCGCTCGACGGCCTCGTCGACAGTGCGCTCCAGGCCGAGGCCGCGAAACAGGGTGTACAGCCCCAGCAGGGCGGAGACGAGACCGAGCACCGCCGCGCCGGGCACGTCGAACAGCGAGGCGATGGTCAGGAAGGGGTAGATCAAAAGCAGGATGCCAAGCGGCACGAGAATGGTCCCGCGGGTCTCGGGGTCGGCCAGCACCTGCTTGATCGTGTAGTACATCGATTCGAGGTCCTGGGCCTGGCGGACGACCACGCGCCGGACGCCGTCGATCGGGACCCGCGAGCGGATCACCGGCAACACCGACTCGTCCTGGGCGCCGTCGGTGATGACGACCGCGCGGACGTCCTCCCCGGTCGACAGCGACGCGAGCACCGTGTCGACCTCCTCGCCGACGGCCCTGTTTGCCTTCACGTCGCCGGCCTGCATCCCCGTGACGGCGGCGACCTCGACCTCCTCGTCGACCTCCCCGAGGAGTTCGTCGTGGGCGTGGAGCCCCTGGAAGAGGACGTTCACGTCCGAGTCCTCGGGGTCGGCGGTGGCGAGGGCGACTGCGGCCGACTCGACGGCCTCCCGGCCGACGACCGGCGTCTCCAGGCCGGTCTTGCGGCCGAGGTCGTCGTCGAGGTCGACACACAGCACCAGCAGCATGCGCCGGGGTACGCCGCGCCGCTATATTTGCTTTCTGGCGGGCGACGAAATTCGCCGGTCACTGGATTCGGTCGCGGTCCGAGGCTGCCCGCTCGTCGACGCGAGTCGCACTGCTTTTGCCCGTCGACGGCGAATCCACGGTAGAATGATCTCCAGGGGCTGTGAACAGTGCGCCAAGGGCGGCAAGATGGTGCTGTTCGTCTACGGCTACTGCGACCAGCGGGACTGTTTTTACTGCCCCCTCGGGGAGAACCGCAAGAACGTCGACACGGTGTACGCAAACGAGCGGAAGGTCGAGGACGACGAGGACGTCCTCGCGGAGGCCCACCGGATGGACGCGCTGGGCACGTCGATCACCGGCGGCGAACCACAGGAATCCCTCGACCGGACCTGTCGGTACCTCTCGCTGCTGAAAGACGAGTTCGGCGAGGACCACCACACCCACCTCTATACGGGCATCACCGGCGGCCGCGAGAACATGCGCCGCCTGTCCGAAGCCGGCCTCGACGAGATCCGCTTTCACCCGCCCTACGAGCAGTGGGGCGACCTCCACGGCACCGAGTGGGAGGAGATCCTCCACGTTGCCCGCGAAGAGGGGCTCACGCCCGCCTTCGAGATTCCCGGCATCCGCGCCGAGGAGGAGTTCCTCGAGTTCCTCGACGAGGGCGCCGCCGAGTTCTGTAACATAAACGAGTTCGAGATGTCCGACGGCAACTTCCGGCGGATGAAACAGGAGGGGTACGACCTGCGGGACGGCCACATGAGCGCCGTCGACAGCCCGAAGGAGGAGATCCTCGACGTGATGGGCGGTCACGAGCGCGTCTACTTCTGTACCTCCGTGTTCAAGGACGCCGCCCAGCACCGTCGTCGCTTAAAGCGCATGGCCCGCCGCATCCGGCGGGAGTTCGACGAGGTGACCGACGACGGCACCCTCGTCTACGGCAAGACCTGGGCGACCGCGGAGCGCCTCGACGACCTGGGCGTCCCCGAGGAGTACTACACGGTCAAGTCCGACCACGTGGAACTCGCCTGGTGGCTCTTAGAGGAGATGGTCGAGGACGGCGACGTCGACAGCGGCGAGATCGTCGAGCAGTACCCGACCGTCGACGGCACCGTCGTCGAGCGGACGCCGCTGGCGTAGCGACGCGCCATCCCACGGCCAGGACTGGACTTGACGGGAGCTCACCGACCGTCCGTCAGCGCCACGAACAGGGCCGGGACGAGCAGCGCCGCGACGGCGACGAACACCCACTCGCCCGGCCCGCCGGCCCGGAACAGCCCCGCGGCCGTCACGACCAGCGCGGCGAGCGCTCCCGCGCCGAGCACCCGGGGTCGCCACCGCGGCGCGAGACGGAAGCCGACGCGGTGCCCGTACAGCGACCCACCGAGGGCGAGCAGGCCCCCGTCGACGGCGCCGAGTGGCACTGCTCCCGCGGGCACCGCCGCCGCCGTGACGGCCGCCCCGAATCCGACGCTCGCCGCGACGACCGTCCGGGGGGCGACCGGCGGCGCGGGCGGGTCGACGTGGACGGCGTAGGCGACCGCCGGAAGGCTCACTGCAAGGCCCAGCGCGAGACCGAGAAACGCCGACGCCGGGAGCGGCCCCGACAGGGCACCCCCGACCGCCGCGGCGACCCCCAGGCCGACGCCGACGGCCAGCGTCGGGCCCGGCACGAGCACCGTCGTCGGGTCGGCCGACCGGACCGCCGCAAAGCCCACGAACGGGTAGGCGACGAGCACGGCGACCAGGAACGTCGTCAGGAGGTCATCGGTCAGCACCGTGCCGGCGACGAACAGCGTGGCGCCGAAAAAGAGGCCGAGGACGAGCGCGAACTCCGGCACCCGCTGGGTCATACCGGCGATTGCCGGGAGCGACCGAAAGCGTTTCGCCGCCCGTCGGTTCGGCCGGATGGCGCCGTTCGGCGGCGCCGTCACTCGGGGCCGAAGACGGCGTCACAGCCCCCCGCGATCCGGCGAGGCGCAAGCGTTTAGACGCCGCCGGATTAACCACTCGGCATGTCAGACTGTCCACTCGCGGACGACTGCCCCCGGTACTCCGAGCGCATCCAGGGCATGTCCTGTCAGTACTACGGCGACCGCGGCGGCGCGGAGTGGTGTGACAGCTACGACATGCCGATTCGCGACCTCAAGCAACAGCCGGTCAAGCCCGGCGAGGAGGTTGTCGTCGAGGTCACCGACATCCACGAGAGCGGCGCGGGCGTCGGCCGGACCGAGGACGGCTTCATCGTCATGGTCGACGGCGTCCTCCCGGACGCCCGCTCGAAGGTGAAGATCATCCGCGTGAAGTCGAACCACGCGACCGCCGAAGAGGTCGAACGGCTGCCGATGGACCCCGACGCCGAGGCCGAAGCCGAGGGGGACGCGGCCGACGACCGCGAACTCGACGAGGCGGACCCGGCGGCCCAGGACGAAAGCGAGAGCGAGGAGTCGAGCGGACCGGGACGACCCACCGCGCTGGGCAGTCGCGACAACTTCTGGGGTTCCTGACGCCCCACGGTCGACGCGTGGACAGTCGAAGCGACGTTTTTTGCGACCCCGTCGCGTAGCGGGGATATGGACGATGGGGACAGCAACGACGTCGAGAGCGGCGCGGGACGGGGTGGCGCCGAACGGAACGACGACGGGGACGGTCCCGCCGAGAGCGACGGCGGCACGGGGACGGTCGACGGCGACGCCCTCGACGTCGACGCGCTGCTCGAACGCGTCGGGTTCGACCCCGACTCGAACGTGCTGACGCGCCGCCAGGCCGAGGTGCTCGCGCTCCGCGAGCGGGGGATCCGGCAGTCGATTATCGCCGACCGCCTGGGCACCTCCCGGGCGAACGTCTCCAGCATCGAGACGAGCGCGCGCTCGAACGTCGCGAAGGCCCGCGAGACCGTCGCCTTCGCCGAGGCGCTCACCGCCCCCGTCCGCATCGAGGTCGAGGCCAACCAGGACCTCTACGACGTCCCGAAACTCGTCTACGACGCCTGCGACGAGGCCGGGGTGAAGGTCACCCACACCGCGCCGGACCTGATGAAGATCGTCTCCGACGAGGCCGGCGACGCGGTGAAGGGCCGGGAGGTCCGCCAGGACATCCTCGTCGGCGTCACGAGCGACGGTACCGTCCGGGTGCGACGGTCGAAGTAACGGTCGACGGGGAGCGGCGCGAGGCGACGGCTACTCCTCGTCGAGGGTCAGCGAGGCCAAAAGCGCCTCCAGTTGCACCTGTTCGTTGGCGCCGCGGGTGATCCGGTAGTCGGCCTCGCCGATGCGCTCCATCAGGCGGACGATCTCCCGTTCGGTGAGGTCGAACTCCCACACCGAGCGGTGGAGCTGGTCGATCACGTCGCCGCCGGCCATCCCGGCGTCGACGAGCATCGTCTCCAGGGTGCCCCGCGCGGCGGCGAAGTCGCCGTCGATCGCCTGCGTTACCATCTCCTCGATCTCCTCGGGGCGGGCGGTCGAGGTGATCGTGTACACCGCCTCGGCGTCGACGGTCTCGCCGGTCGTGGCGGCGGCCTGCAGCGAGTTGATCGCGCGGCGCATGTCGCCGTTGGCGGCGTACACCAGCGCGTCGACGCCCTCGTCGGTCACCTCGATCCCCTCTGTGGCCGCGATGTCGCGCACCTGGGACTCGACGGCGTCGTCCGAGAGCGGCCCGAACCGGAAGACGGCACAGCGGGACTGGATCGGGTCGATGATCTGTGAGGAGTAGTTACACGAGAGGATGAAGCGGGTGTTGTCCGAGAACTGCTCCATCGTCCGCCGGAGCGCCGACTGGGCGTCGTCGGTCAGCGAGTCGGCCTCGTCCAGGAAGATGATCCGGTAGTCGTAGCCGCCGAACGCCGAGCGCGCGAAGTTCTTGATCCGGTCCCGGACCACGTCGATCCCGCGCTGGTCGGAGGCGTTGAGTTCGAGGAAGTTCCCCCGCCAGTCGTCGCCGTACACCTGGCGGGCGATCGCCGTCGCACAGGTCGTCTTCCCCACGCCTGCGGGCCCCGCAAACAGCAGGTGCGGGAGGTCACCCTGATCGATGTAAGACTGGAGGCGCTCGATCGTGTCCTCCTGGCCGTACACGTCATCGAGGCCCTGTGGGCGGTACTTCTCGATCCAGATCTCGCGGCCCGGGGCTCCCTCGGCCTCGCTCATGGACGGGAGAGGGGGATCGGGCGGTATAAAGCCCCCGAGACGGGCCACGGACGACACGCACGTAACCGACCACGGCGTCGGCGCAGGTCCCGAGACGAGGGGAGGGCAGCGGACCCCGTTCCGGGAGGGGGGAGAGCTCCGGAGACCGACGGGATCGAGGAGGCCGGAATTAGTTCACGTCGATGTGGTGGGAGTCGTCGTCCTCGACGACGACCCTGGGGAGCGTGACCGTGAGGACGCCGTTGGTGTAGGTGGCGCTCGCCCCGCTCTCGTCGACGTCGGCGGGGAGGACCACCGACCGGTGGAGCGAACGGTGGCGGCGCTCGCGGCGGACGTACGTGCCGTCGCCGCCGGCGGACGAGTCGTGCTCGGACTCGGCGTCGTGGCTGGCCGCGATCGTCAGGGTGCGCTCGGAGACGGAGACGTCGATGTCGTCGCGTTCGAACCCCGGGAGGTCGGCCGCGACGACGATCTCGTCGTCGTGTTCGGCAACGTCGACGGCCACGGCAGGGGCGCCGAGCTCGCCGAAGTCGCCGAGGTTGCCCCACGACTCCAGCCCGCGGTTCATCTCGTCGAGTTGCCGGGTCATCTGTTCGAACATCTCTTCGAAGCTACCGAACGGGTTGTTGGATCGTGGATTCATCGTACAATCACCGACAGGAGAGACGCCCGGTGAGATATTAAACGTAGCAGGACGCAAGATAGCTATTCGCACGTACTACGACCCACAGCAGCCGATTTCCGGATATAAGCGTAGTTGCCCGGTCGCGACCGTGCGACCAGCCCAGGGGTCACTCCACGTCGATCTGGGTCCCCTCGTCGGACGATTCGCGCGGCAGCGTCACCGTGAGGACCCCGTTCTCGTGGGTGGCCGTCGCCTCGCGTTCCCGCACCGGCCCGGGGAGGCCGACGGCCCGCGTCGTCGCGCCGCGCTGGCGCTCACGCCGCACGTAGCGCTCGTTCTCGTCCAGGCTTTCGGTGGTGCGCTCGGCCCGGATCGAGAGCCGCCCGTCCTCGACGGTCACCTCGATGTCGTCCCGATCGTACCCCGGGAGGTCCGCGCGGACGACGTAGGCGTCCCCGCGGTCGACGACGTCCACGGACGCGCCGTCGATCGGCCGGAACGGCTCGTCGAAGTCGTCTGTCAGCGATTCCACCAGGCTCTCGATCTCCTCGAACGGGTTGGATCGGTCGCTCATGGGACCGGATACGGCACGGTCGGGTTTCAACGTTGCCGCGGTGACAGGACGGGTGACGTGTCGTCACTCGCCGCCCAGTTCGGTCCCGCGTCAGTACAGGACGTGACGAGTGTCGTATGAGCCGAGCTGTCGGACCCAGCCGTCGGCGGCGATCTCCTCGATCTCCGCGACGGCTTCCTTGGCCCGGTCCTCGTACATGCCCGCGTCGAAGTCGATGTGGAACAGGTAGTCCCCGAGGCGGTTGCCGCTCGGCCGGGATTCGACCCGCGAGAGGTTGATGTCCCGATCCGCGAAGGACTCCAGCAGTTCGAGCAGGAGCCCCGGGTAGTTGGCGTTCGGGTACACCACGAGGGAGGTCTTCCCGCCCGCGGGCGAGCGCTCCAGCGCGGGCGCGATCACCAGAAACCGGGTCGCGTTCGAGGAGCGATCCTGGATGTCCTCGGCGACGACGGTGAGGTCGCTGCCGGCGTTGTCGGGGTGGCCGATCCCGGCGACGTGCTCGTCCTCGCGGGCGCGCTCGACTCCGCGGGCGGTCGAGGCGACCGCCTCCATTTTCACCTCGGGATACTCGGCTTCGAGATACGACCGGCACTGGGCCAGCGCCTGGGAGTGGCTGGCGACCACGTCGAAGGACTCGTCCTGTGCCAGCAGGGCGTGGCGGATCGGCGTCACGATCTCCTGGACCACGCTCACGTCGAACTCCGAGAGGGCGTCGAGACTCTCGGTGACGCTGCCCTCGATGCTGTTCTCGATGGGCACTACGCCTCGCTCGTAGCTCCCCTCCGAGACGGCCTCGACGATGCCCGTGACCGATTCGCGAAACTCCACCTCGTCGGCGACCGACCGGGCCGCGCGATGCGAGTAGGTCCCCGTCGGCCCAAGCGTGACGGCTTTCATCGGTGTCCCGTTCGGCGGTGTCCTGCAAAAGAGCGTCGGGTGACGGCGTGGCGGTGTCCCCCCGGCGATGTGCGTAAAACTTATTTTACCACGTCAAATACGTTTTACTGTAAAACGCTCTTTACGACAAGAGCGTTTGACGGAGAATCATGGCAACCGCACGACGCACTCACGGATCGACCGCATCGATCGGCGCCGGCCTCCTGTTCGGCGCCGGAGCAGCCACCCTGGGCGTCTTCGCGGCGACCCGACCGCTCGTCGGCGTCGCGGCGTACGTCGTGGCCGCGGCGGCGGCGCTCGTGCTGTGGCGCCGGACCGACTCGACGGCCGCCACCGGCGACGACTCCGAGCCCTCACCCGCGGAGACGACGCTCGGCGTCCTCGGGGTGGCCTCCGCGGTGGTGTTTCCCGCGCTGGTGGCCGCCGACGGGCTGGGATACTTCGCCTGGACGGAGCTGACCGCCGGGATCGCGCTCGCCGCTGCCGGAACGTTCGTCGTCTTCGGCGCCTTTTCGCTGCGGGAACTGCTCGGCGGTGGAGGGCGATGAGCGGGATTCTCGGACGGCCGTCGCAGGTCCGGCGCGTGGTCGGGGGCCTGACCGTCGTCGGCGGGGTCGCCCTCGCCGGCCTCACGGTGATCGAGCGGCCCCTCGCCGGCGTCGCGGTCTACGTCCTCGCCATGGTCGGGGCGGTGGTCGTCCAGTCCCGGACGGAGGGGCCGGTGTTCGACGAACGCGACGAGGCGATCTCCCGGGAGGCCGCCCAGTGGACGCTCACGCTCTTCGGGCTGGGTTCAGCGGGCGTGTTCCCGGCACTGACGGTCGCGTGGGGACTCGGCCTCTTCGAGTGGCGGGCCTGGAGTACCGCCGTCGCCCTGTTCGTCGCCGTCCTGTACCTGACCTACGGCGCGTTCCGCCTCGCGCTCGGCCGCCGGAGGTGATTCGCGGTGGAGAACTCGCTCGACGAGTACCGCGAGGCGTTCGGCCTCAGCCAGCGGGCACTCGCCGACCACGTCGGGGTCACCCGACAGACGATCAACGCCGTCGAGGGCGACCGGTACGATCCGTCGGTCGAACTGGTGTTCAAACTCGCCACGTTTTTCGAGTGTGCCGTCGAGGATCTCTTTCACCCCGACGTCGAACTCGAGGTGACGGCCACCGAGGTCGGCGACTGACGTCGCCGGCGCGTCACGCGTGGACCGGTGTGCCGTTCCCGGCCCCCCGACCACTGCGACGACCGGACGCTACGACCGAGGCCTGTCGACGTCGGTTATCTCGAAGCGGGCCCCGCCGGCTGCCCCTTCGGTCACGGTCAGGGTCCAGCCGTGTGCGTCGACGACCGTCTCGACGATGTCCAGCCCGAGGCCGGTGCCGTCGGTCGTAGTCGAGTACCCCGATTCGAGCACGGCGTCGCGGTCGTCCGCCGGGATCCCGGGACCATCGTCCGCGACGAAAAAGCCACCGTCGAGGTCGCCGACCACGACGCGGACGTCGTCGCCGCCGTGTTCGACCGCGTTCCGAAACAGGTTCTCGAAGACGTGCTGTAACAGCTGCAGGTCGGCCACGATCGACCCCTCGGTCTCGACCGACAGGTCGGCTGCCGCCGTTTCGACGTTCCGCCACGCGCTCTCGGCGGCCGGCGCCAGCTCTACCGGGTCGGGATCCGTCACCCCGCGGCCGGCCGACGTCAGTATCAAAAGCTGGTCGAGGATCCCGTTCATCCGTTCGTGGGCGGCCTCGACCGCCTCGAACGAGTCGTGGTCGACCTCCTCGCGGGCGATGTCGAGGTGTCCCCGGGCCACCGTGAGCGGATTCCTGAGGTCGTGTGACACCATCGAGGCGAACTGTTCCAGTTGCTCGTTTTTGCGCTGGAGCTCCCGCTGCTGGCGCTGTTGAATCGTCTCGTCGCGCAACACGACAACCCAGCCGATCCGTCGCGCTCCCCGGGTCAACGGCCGGGTGAACGCCCGGTAGTAGCTTGCCTCGCCCGCCCCGTCCCGGAAGGTAAACGCGTCCTCCGAGTCCGATCTCGGATCGAACCCGGCGAGGAGTTCGGAGACGGACTCGCCGATTGCCACGTCCGACTGCTCCAGCAAACGCTGACCGTGGTCGTTCGCGTGGACGATTCGGTCCGCGGCGTCGAGGACGAACAGGCCGTCCGGGGTGTGTTTCATCGCAGTTCGGACGGCCAGCGGAGGGAGTTCGAACAGGCGATAGCGAAACAGGAGCGTCCCGCAGGCCAAGATGGAGATCGCTGCGGACACCGGGACGAAGTTGATGCGGTCGTCGGTGAACGGGGGGACGCCCGCGGCCGAGACGGCCCCGATCACCAGCGGGGCCAGGACCCCCAGCGCCAGCAGGGCCGTCTGCGGGTAGTAGGCTCGGCCGACGCGCTTGGTCTCCAGGAAGGTGAGCCCGAGGGCCATGAGGACGAGCACGACGCTGTACACCGAAAACAGGAGGAATCCCGGGCCGTCGACCACGTGGAGGATCGTCAGTCCGTCGGTCACGACCTCGGTGCCGGCGACGACGACCCCGGCCGGGTCGACGAGTACCAGGAGGACGAACAGGACCGGCAACGTGAACAGGCCGGCGACCGCGTCGGCGCGAAGCCACCGGTCGCGGTCGGTGTAGGCCGCCACGAAGAGCACGAGCAGGGGCGGGAGGAAGGCGACGCCGACGTGCAGGAGTCGATAGAACGCCACCTTCAACGCCGGGTCCGTCTGGAGAAGTTTGAGCGCCGAAGCCCCCGTCCACACGACGCTGACGGCCGCGACGAGCGAGAAAATGGCCACGATCGGATCGCGGCTCCGCCGCCGGAACACCGCCGTCGAGTACCCGGCGAGCCCCACCCCGAGGACGGTCGCAAACAGGATCGGGAGGACGAAGACAGTGAACTGCCATCCCATGGAGGTCGTTCGACCGTGAGGCGGTATAGTAATTCGGTCCAGCGACCGGGGTCGCGTCGGGCCCCGCGAGGAGCGGTCGGCTCCTATCGGTCGGCGCAGAGTTCGACGAAGTTCCGCAGAATCCGCAGGCCGGTCTCGCCGCTCTTCTCCGGGTGGAACTGCGTGCCGAAGACGGTGCCCTCGTCGTTGGCGACGACCGCCGGGAACTCGACGCCGTAGTCGGTCCTCGCGACGACCGCGTCGTCGTCCTCGGGGACGGCGTAGTAGGAGTGGACGAAGTAGGCGTACTCGCCGTCGACGCCGTCGACGATGGGGTGATCACGCTCGACGTCGAGCTGGTTCCAGCCCATGTGGGGCACCTTCTGGCCCTCGCGGAACCGGACGTTGGTCCCGGGGACGAAGTCGAGGCCGACGACCTCGCCCTCGCCGGCGTGGTCGGCCTCCTCGCTCGACGTGAGCAACATCTGCATCCCGAGACAGATGCCAAAGAGGGGCTGGCCGCGGTCGACCACCTCGGCCAGCGCGTCCCGGTAGGGGCCGGCGTTCTCCATCCCCTCGCGGAACGCGCCGACGCCCGGGAGGACGACGCCGTCGGCGGCCGCGAAGTCGGCGGGGTCGTCGGTGATCTCGACGCTGGCGCCGGCGCGTTCGAGGCCGCGCCGGGCGCTCCGGAGGTTCCCGAGTCCGTAGTCGACGATGACGACCGAGGCGAGGGTCTCCTCGGTGCCCTGGACGCTCATACCACCACTCGGCGGGGGACCGGCAAGTGTGTTTCCGTTCGAACAGTCAGAACTCCCCGAGCCGTGACTGGCCGCCGTCGCCGACGGCGTCACCGTCGACGCCCGCGAGGGCCGCCGCCTCGGCGATGGCCTCGAAAAACCCCTCGCGCTGGCTGCGGTCGTACAGCGTCGCCGCCGGGTGGACCGACACCAGCACCCGGTAGGTCCGGTCGCCGATCCGGGCGTCGTGGACCGTCCCGGCCTGCTTCGTCACCGCGAGCGACTGGTCGAGCAGGTGCTCGCCCGGGACCTTCCCCAGCGTCACGATCAGCGACGGATCGACCCGAGCGAGTTCGGCCTCCAGGTACCCCCGGCAGTTGTCGAGTTCCTCGGCGGTCGGATCGCGGTTCTCCGGCGGTCGACACCGGACGCAGTTCGTGATGCGCACGTCGCCCCGCGCGAGGCCGGCGTCCCGCAGGGCGTCGTCGAGCACCCCGCCGGACCGTCCGACGAACGGTTCGCCCTCCTCGTCCTCGGTGGCGCCCGGCCCCTCGCCCAGAAAGAGCAGGTCGGCGTCCGCGGGACCGACGCCGTTGACGATCCGACTCCGCGCCTCGACGAGTGCGGGACACTGCGTGCAGTCGGTGACACAGAGCCCGTCCATGTCTCCCATGCGCGATGCCAGCCGTCCACCGACTTAACTCCGGGCTTCCGGGCGGGACCCCCGGTCGGCGTCGTCCGCCACGTCGGCATGGGCGTTCGACTCCGCGTCGGCATGGGCGTTCGACTCCGCGTCGGCGTCGGCGTTCGACTCCCCGTCGGGGTCTGGCAGGTCGAAGCGCTCGCGGTCGCTGGCGCTCCCGGTGGTCGCGAGAAACAGGACGGCCCCGAAGATGACGGCCGCGGTCGCCGCGCCGGTGGCGACGCCGGGGAGCGTGACCCGACCCCCGGTGAAGTTCGCGCTGTACCCGACGATCCCCGCGCCGGGTGGGAGCGCGAACAGCAGCGCCACGCCGATCTGCCCCCGCGTCGGACGTCTCATGGCCGGACTGGACGCGCCGGCCTCAAAAGTCGTTCCCCCGGCTCGCGATCGCGCGCCGAATCACTCCTGGTTTCGGAAGCGACGGACGGCGCGGGCCGCCTGGCGGGCGACCCGGAGCGGTTCCGGCCGCCCGCCCTCCGGTGTCACGGACCGGACCACCTCCCGGGCGCGCTCGTGGTCGACCCCGACCGCGCGGACGAACACGCGGTGGTCCCGCCCCTCGCCGTCGGTGCCGAGCGCGACCGGCCGGCGGGACGGGAGCGCGCGGTACGTCGCCAGCCGTCGCTCGCGGGCCGGACCGTCGAACTGCTCGCGGATCGCCGGTTCGAGTCCCTCGCTGTCCTCGAAGGAGACGGAGAGCACCGGCCGGTCGACGGCCGCGGCGAGCGCCCCGAGGTCGACAACGTTGAACCAGGCGGGGGCGACGCCGGCGACGAGGAGACAGCGGACGTCCTCGCGGTCGAGTCGGGCAAACAGCGTCGCGACCGCGTCGGTGGCGTCGGTGCCGCCGACCGAACAGGTGCCGAAGGCGAAGTCCTCGACGACGCGGTCGGGACGCACCAGCGCACCCGCGAGGACGCTCTCCGCGTCGTCGTCGTGGCGACCGGAGAACGACTCCGCGACGCCGAGCACCCGCGCCCCGGCTTTCACTCGTCTTTGATCTCCTGGAGTCGTTCCAGCAGTTCGTCGTTGGAGGCCCCGTTCTCGAAGTCGACGGCGCCGTCGTGTTCGCTATTGTGCGTCGATACCCCGTCGTTCTCGTCGAGATCGGCGCTGTACTCCTGGTTTTCCTGTTCGGACTCGTCGTAGCTACCGAACCCCATACGTGTACACATAGCAGACCCCTACGGAAAAGTGGTTTGTCGGCTTGCGTATCATGTTCGACCGTGAATGACCATCCGTCGAGGGCCGACGCGACACGACCCGCGACGGAGCAGGTCAGCGGTCGCGGTAAGCGCTGCCTGCACGTGCCGCGGGCTCCGGGTTTTTGTCTCCGCGCCCGCAACGGCGACCATGGCACTCGACGTCGTCACGGTCACGGACGGAGCCGACCAGTTCACCTGCAACGCCTACCTCGTGCGCGGCGACCGGACGGTCCTGATCGACGCGGGGAGTATGCCGGGCGTCGAGGACGTGGTCGCGGAACACACCGACGACCTGGACGCCGTCTACCTGACCCACCAGCACGGCGACCACGTCGAGGAACTCGACGCGGTGCTCGATGCCTTCGACGCCGACTGCTACGCCTACGCCGACCATCCGCGCCGGACCCACGCCATCGACGACGCAGACGAGGTGCGGGTCGGCGACGAGACCTGCGAGGTCGTCCACACGCCGGGCCACGCCGACGATCACGTCTCCTTCGTCGGGGAGAGCGCGCTGTTCAGCGGCGACGTCGTCGTCTACAACGACGGCGCCTTCGACGACGGAAGCTTCGGCCGGACGGACATGGCCGGCCAGTCACGCGAGCGCCTGATCGAGAGCCTCCGGACGCTGCTCGATCGGCTGCCCGACTCCGTCGCATCGATGTACGCCGGCCACGGCGACGTCTACCGCGCCGGTGACGGCGACTCCGTGCGGACGGTGATCGAGCGGGCGCTCGAACGGGCCGAGCGCCGCGAGCCGAAATACCCGGAGTGACCGGCCGGCACCGCTTCGAGTGATCGGCCGGCACCGCTTCGAGTGACCGGCCACACCGGAGACGGCGGGCCCGCGCCGCGATGGCGCGGTCGCTCGCCGTGGGTCGTGCCGAAAGAAGATCCGTCGCGATCAGGCCGCGCGCCGCTCTTTGGATTTGGGCCGGAGTTTCTTGTAGCCGCACTTGCGGCAGTTGTCCGCGTCCTTCGCGTTGCGGGCGTTACAGCGCATACAGATCTGCTTTTCGAGCGTCCGGCTGACAGCGGAGTCGAAGGTGGCCATACCCACCGGTTGCCGAGCGACCCGTTTAACAGTTGCGAGAACGCCCGCGGCGCCCCCGAACGCCCGGAGAACGTGGGTACTCCCCCCGGCTCCAGCCGGGCACTCAGGCGCCGGCTTCCCGGAGCGCGGCTTCGAGGTCCTCGCGCTGGGTCACGCCGACGAACCGGTCGACGATGCCGTCGTCGTTTTCGATCACGACCGTCGGGAGCGACCGGACCTGGTACTCGTTGGCCACGTCCTGCTGTTCGTCCACGTCGACTTTCACCAGTTCGACGTCGCCGTAGTCGGCCAGAAGCTCCTCCAGGATCGGATCCTGGGTCTTGCACGGCCCACACCAGTCCGCGTAGAAGTCCTTGAGTCGAACCGTCATGTCCGTCACCGCGTTTCGCGGCACCGCGCATAAGGATTTCCCACCGGATCGCCACGGCGGGTCCCACCGGGTGGCCGCGGCACCTCCCACCGGAGTCCGCGGTCCCGCTCGCCGGGTGGTCGGAGTCGCGTCTCTGGGGGCTACTGCAGCAGGTCCCGGACGTTCTCGGCGAAGATCTTGCGCTTGGTCGACTCCGGCAGGTCCATCTCCTCGATCGTCGGGACGGTCGTCTCCATCCACTTCATCCCGCCGCCGGGGCCGTACGGCATGTCCGCGCCGAACAGCACGTTGTCGTCGCCGAAGAACTCCAGGCCGCTCCGGAGCGTGTGTTCTTTCCCGCGGCTGCTGATCGCGGTGTCGGCGTACACCCGGTCGAGGTACGCGTCGATCGGTTCCGACAGCGACTGGATGTTCTCGGCGCCGGTGTAGGCGTCGCCGTACTCCTGGCGCGTCTCGACCCACGATCGCATCCGCTCTTCGAGGGAGGGGAGCACTCCGCCCAGGTGGTGGGTGACGATTTCGAGGTTCTCGTACTCGTCGAACACGCCGCCGAACACGAGGCGGCCGATCGCGATGCCGGTCTCGAAGGGCCAACCCATCATCGAGTACAGCCAGTAGTCCTCGGCGTCGTGGTCGGGGAACCAGTCGGTGTCGAGTGGGTGGATCCAGATGGGGACGTCGGCGTCGTCGACGGCCGCGTAGAACTCATCGAAGTCGTCGTGGTCGAGAGGCTTGCCGTTCGCGTTCGTAAAGATCTGGATGCCGGCCAGATCGAGGTCGTTCACGCAGCGCTCGAACTCGTCGACGTACTCGCCGGTGAGGAAGGGGACGGTTCCGACGGGGACGAACCGGTCGGGGTCCGTGTCGGCGTAGCGCCGGACCTCGTCGTTTGCGACCCGCGTCGCCTCGATGCCGTCGTCGGGGTCGACGTTCGGCCAGATCCGCTGGCCGGTCATCGTGATCACCTGCTCGTCGACGCCGACCCGGTCGAGGTGATCGATCCGCTCCTCGACGTTCTCGTGGTACAGCAGGTCGGGCTTGTGCTTGCCGTGCGACGGGTCGAGGTCGAGAAACGCCTCCTCGACCTCGCGGGTGAACACGTGCGAGTACGCGTCGATACGCTCTGACATGACCGCCATGTCACGGGGGTATCATAAAAAGGGTGCCGTCGGGGGCGACGCCACCGCGTGGACCCGAAACGTTTACGCGGCGACCGCCACCAGCTAGAGGTATGAGCTCAGGAGAGAACAGTGGCGGGCTGATGTCGAGTGCGGGGCTCGTCCGCTACTTCGACGCGGAGGATCGCAACGCGATCCGCATCGACCCGCGGACCATCGTCGCCTTCGGCCTCCTCTTTGGCATCGGCGTGCTGGTGCTGAACGCCGTCGCGCTGTGACCGGCCGCGTGCGGTCGGCGACGCCCCCAGGGCGAGAAGAGCCCCGGCGCCGCCCATGGGCGCTAGGGACCGTCGTCGACGCGGAGTGTTGCTCACGGGTCGCGGAGGTCGTCGCATGAAAGCCGGCGTCGTCGCCGTCCAGGGCGACGTGAGCGAACACGCTGCGGCGCTCGAACGGGCCGCCGCGGTCCGCGGTCGTCGGGCCGACGTGATCGAGATCAGGGAGTCCGGACTCGTCCCCGACTGCGACGCCTTGCTGTTGCCCGGCGGGGAGTCGACTGCCATCTCGCGGCTGCTGCGGTCGGAAGGCATCGACCGCGAGATCCGCGACCACGTCGCCGCGGGCAACCCCGTCCTGGCGACCTGCGCCGGCCTCATCGTCGCCTCGCGGGACGCCAAGGACGACCGCGTCGAGACGCTGGAGTTGCTCGACGTGAGCGTCGACCGCAACGCCTTCGGTCGACAGAGGGACTCCTTCGAGGCCCCCATCGATGTGACGGGGCTCGACGAGCCGTTCCCTGCCGTCTTCATCCGCGCGCCGGCCGTCGACGCGGTCGGCCCGGACGTCGAGGTGCTCGCGACCTGGGACGGCGCCCCCGTCGCCGTCCGTCAGGGCCCCGTCACGGGCACCGCCTTCCACCCGGAACTCACCGACGACGACCGGATCCACGGGCTGGCGCTGTTCGACGAGGCCGGCACCGCGAGCGACGACGGGACCGGCGGCGACGCCGTCTCCGCCGAGTCGTCGACCGCCGAGTGACGGTGCCACCGGCCGCCCGGACGCCCGGCCGAACCGACGGGGCTTAGGCCCCCGCGACACCCACTTGTCGTCATGACCGACGACGCCGACCCGGCGGCCGACCCCGACCGCGCGGGCGACGACGCGAGCGCGGCCGACGGCGACCCGGACGCGGACGTGCTCGACGACCTCTTTGCGACCATCGAGGACCGGAAGGAACGGCTGCCGGAGGGCTCCTACACCGCCTCCCTGTTCACCCACGAGAAAGGCGAGAACGCGGCCCTGGAGAAACTCGGCGAGGAGACCACGGAGCTGCTGCTGGCGGCGAAAGACGACGACCGCGAGGAACTCACCCACGAGGCGGCGGATCTGGTGTATCACCTGCTCGTCGTGCTGGCGATGAACGACCAGACCGTCGACGACCTGCGGGCGGAACTCGAACGGCGGTTCGCCTGAGTTTCGTCCGCAGGTCGTCGACGGGATCGGGTGAGACCGGGATGGGGACGGCCGAACCGGGATCAGACCGAGTCGAGGTCGTAGAGGTCGCCGTACTTGTCCGTGACGTAGTCGACGAAGGCGTCCGCCGAGAACGGCTCCCCGGTCGCCCGCTCGACCAGTTCGTTCGTCTCGTAGCGCTGGCCGTGGGCGTGGATCTCCTCGTTCAGCCACCCCATCAGCGGGTCGAACTCGCCCTCGCTGATCCGGGCGTCGAGGGTCCCGAGGTCGTCCTCGGCGGCCGCGAACAACTGGGCCGCCAGGGCCGACCCGAGCGAGTACGTCGGGAAGTAGCCGAAGGAGCCGTGCGACCAGTGGATGTCCTGCAGGCAGCCCTCGGCGTCGGTGTCGGGGCGGAACCCGAGGTACTCCTCGTACTTGTCGTTCCAGACCTCGGGCACGTCCGCGGCGTCGAGGTCGCCGGCGATCAGGTCGCGCTCGATCTCGAAGCGGACGACGATGTGGAGGTGGTAGGTGAGTTCGTCGGCCTCGACGCGGATGGGGTTGTCCTCGTACACCTGGTTGACCGTCTCGTAGGCCTCGCGGGGGGTGACGTCGCCGGCGGCCGGGAACCGCTCCGTGAACGTCGGCAAGAACTGCTCCCAGAACGCCCGTGACCGGCCGACGTGGTTCTCCCAGAGCCGCGACTGTGACTCGTGGACCGACAGCCCGCGGTGGTCCCCGAGGGGGGTGCCGTAGGCGTCGTCCGGCAGGCCGAGGCTGTAGGACGCGTGGCCGAACTCGTGGACCGTCGACAGCAGGGCGTCGACGGGGTCGGCCTCGCTGAAGCGGGTCGTCACCCGGGCGTCGAACTGATTGCCCATGGAGAACGGATGCGAGGAGGTGTCCAGACGGCCCCGCTCCCAGGGGTAGCCGAGCGCCGACAGCGCCTCGCGGCCCAGGTCCTCCTGGGCGTCGACGTCGTAGGGGCGACCCGCGGCGAAGGCGTCGGTCTCGATGGGGGTCGCGGCGGCGCGGATCTCCTCGATCATCGGCACGAGCGTCTCGCGCATGTCCGTCAGGATCTCCTCGGCCCGTTCGAGCGACAGGCAGGGCTCGTACTCCTCGAACAGCACGGCGTAGGGGTCGCGGTCGGGGTCGACGTGCTCGGCGTACTCCCGCTTTAGCTCGACCAGTTCCTCGACGTACGGGGCGAAGGTCTCCCAGTCGTTTTCCTCGCGGGCCTCCTCCCAGGCGGGCAGCGCCTCGGAGGTGAGTTCGGAGGTACGCTGGACCAGATCGGTCGGAACCCGGACCGCCCGTTCCTGTTCGCGGCGCACCTCGCGGACGACGGCCGCCTGCTCGTCGGTCAGGTCGGCGCCTTCGAGATCGTCGAGCAGGTCGGCGAGGTCGTCCTCGGTGAGGAGGTCGTGGTGGATTCCCGACAGCGTCGAGAGCTGTCTGGACCGGGCGGGCGTCCCCCCCTCGGGCATCATGACCTGCTGGTCCCAGGACAGAAGCTCCGAGGCGTCGCCGAGCGCGTTGAGCTTCGTCACTTTCTCCACGAGTCGCTCGTAGGCGTCGGGCGTCTCCGGGTCGGACTGCGTCGCGTCGGTCGCCATGTCCCAGGCCAGGGGCGCCGCGGGTTTCAACCCACCCGTTCGCCGCGCGCCCGGTTACCCATCTCCACGACCGACCCGCTCCGCGGCCCGCAGGTAGATCCCGTAACACCGGTCGAGCGTCGCGAGCGAGACGCTCTCGTCGTCGGTGTGGGCCTCGCCGGGCTCGGCGGGGCCACAGACCACGCAGGTCGTGCCGGCGGCCGCGAGCCACCCGGCGTCGGTCGCGTGGGGCTTCGTCACCAGGTCGGGATCGCCGGTCTGGGCGTCGCGGGCGGCCCCGAGCGCCAGGTCCGCGAAGGCGGCGTCGTCGCAGGCCATCGGCGGCAGGTCCTGGTCGACGACGTGCTCGACGCCCTCGACCGCCTCGACCCGTTCCAGGTTCGCGCGCTCGCCCGGCACCGTGCGCTCGTCGACGGTCACCTCACAGCGATCCGGGACGACGTTCCAGGCCTCGCCGCCCTCGATCTCGGTGACGGCGACGCTGCCGGACAGTTCGTGGCCGAGCACGTCGACGGTGGGGACGGCGAGGTCGCGCACGACGTCGACGGCGTCGCAGGCGCGATAGACGGCGTTCTCCCCGGCTCCGGGTTCGCTCGCGTGGGCGGCCGTGCCCCGGGCGACGAGCGTCGACCCCCGGCGGCCGCGGTGGGCGACCGCCACGTCGGTGACGTCCGGCCCCGAGTAGTTCGTCGACCCCTCGCCGACCACCGCGAAGTCGGGCCCGAAGCCCGCCTCGATCGCTGCCTGACAGCCCACGCCGCCGTCCTCCTCGCCGACGAACGAGGCGAAGACCAGCTCACAGGCCGGATCGGCGTCCCGGAAGGCACACATCGCCGCGGCGACCGCCCCCTTCATGTCGGCGCTGCCCCGGCCGTACAGCCGGCCGTCGCGCTCGTCGAGGACGTAGCCGCCGGCGTCGTCGACCTGCCGGTCGGCCGGCGGGACCACGTCGTGGTGGCCGACGAGCGCGAGCGTCGGCGGGTCGTCGGCGCCGTCGGCGGAGGCGTGGCTGCCTGCGGGGTCGCGCCGGGCGACGACGTTGCCGGCGTCGTCCCGGCGCACGTCGGCGTCGGTCCGGTCGCGGAGCCACGCGGCGATTGCGTCGCCGGCAGCGCGCTCGTCCTCGTGGCTCGGGATCGCGACGAGGTCGCGTGCCAGCGACCGTACGTCGTCCCCGAGCGTCGTCGGGTCGATCCCGTCCTCGGCCGATCCGCTCGAACGTCCGGTCACGGTCCGCACGTCGAGGCGACCGCAATTAACGGTTGCCACGGGGCGCCATCCCCTCGACCGGACCCGTCACGCCCCGCGGAACCGACGCACGCCGGAAAAGCCATACCTCTCGAACCGAACCGAAGAGTGTGACCGAGACACGAGTCAAGGACGTGATGGCGACGCCGATGCTCACGCTCTCGGGCGACGCACCGCCCGAGGAAGCCGCCCGCGCGATGCTCGAAGCGGGGATCAGGTCAGTGGTCGTCGTCAGCGAGGGCTGTCGGCCGGCGGGGATCTTCACCTCGACGGACGCCCTGGAGGCCCTGGCCGACGGCGACGACGCAGACGACACAGTGGCGGCGTACATGACCGAACCGGTCGAAACCGTCGGTCCCGGGGAGACGCTCAGTGCCGCCGCCGAGCGGATGCAGCGGGGCGGGTTCAGCCACCTGCCGGTCACCGACGGCGACGGCGACGGCGTCGGCATCCTGACGAAGACCGACCTGGCCGAGGCCGCCTTCGACCCGGCAACGGTCGAACCGACCAGCACGGCCGAGTAGCGACCACCGCGAGACCGACCGGCACCGTCGGAGGCCGCGGCGGCGCCGCGTACGGTTAAACACCCTTATCAGGCTCCCGGCCCCATCTTCGGGTATGAACGTCGTGCCGGACACGAGCGCCGTCGTCGACGGTCGGGTGTCCGAGCGAGTCGAGTCCGGCGCCTACGCGGGCGCCACGGTTTACGTGCCCGAGGCGGTCGTCGGCGAACTGGAGAACCAGGCCAACGAGGGTCTGGAGGTCGGCTGGGACGGGCTGTCGGAACTCCAGCGGCTGGCCGGCTTCGCCGACGACGGCGAGATTGCGGTCGAGTACGTCGGCAGCCGGCCGTCCGGTGCTGATCTCAGGGATGGCGGCGAGGGCGACGTCGACGCCGGCATCCGCGATCTGGCCGCCGAGTACGACGCCACGCTGCTCACCAGCGACGTGGTCCAGGCCGAGGTTGCCGAGGCGAAAGGGCTCGCGGTGGAGTTCGTCGAGCCGGTCGTCCGCGGCGTCGGCAGCGGCGAACTGCCGATCGCGGGCTTCTTCGACGAGTCGACGATGTCGGTCCACCTGAAGGCGGGGACGCGCCCGAAGGCAAAGCGGGGCGACATCGGCGACATGCACTACGAGGTCATCGACGACGCGGTGACCGACGAAGCCCAACTGAAGGAGTGGACCGAGGACATCACGAACACCGCCCGTGGCGACCCCGACGGCTTCGTCGAACTGGACGAGCCCGGGATGACGATCGTCCAGTTCCGCGACTACCGGATCGCGCTCGCGAACCCCCCCTTCGCGGACGGCTACGAGATCACCGCCGTCCGGCCGATCGTCAAGACCGACCTCGACGACTACGAGTTCGCCGACGAACTCCGGGAGCGCCTGCGCGAGCGCCAGCGCGGCGTGCTCATCTCCGGGGCGCCCGGGGCCGGCAAGTCCACGTTCGCCCAGGCCGTCGCGGAGTTCCTCAACGACGCCGACTACGCGGTCAAGACCATGGAGAAACCGCGCGACCTCCAGGTCGGCCCCGACATCACCCAGTACACCGCCCTCGACGGCGAGATGGAAAAGACGGCGGACTCGCTGCTCCTGGTTCGCCCGGACTACACCATCTACGACGAGGTGCGCAAGACCGGCGACTTCGAGGTGTTCGCGGACATGCGCATGGCCGGGGTAGGGATGGTCGGCGTCGTCCACGCCACCCGCGCCATCGACGCGCTCCAGCGGCTGGTCGGCCGGGTCGAACTCGGGATGATCCCGCAGGTCGTCGACACCGTCGTCTACATCGAGGCCGGCGAGGTCCACACGGTGTACGACGTCACCACCGAGGTGAAGGTGCCCGAGGGGCTCACCGCCGAGGACCTCGCCCGGCCGGTGATCCAGGTGTCGGACTTCGAGACCGGGCGGCCGGCCTACGAGATCTACACGTTCAACCGCCAGGTCGTCACCGTCCCGATCGGCGACGACGGCGACGGGGCCGAGTCCGGCGTCGACCGCATCGCCCGCCAGGAGATCGAACGCGAGATCCGGTCGATCGCGCGCGGCCACGTCGACGTCGACCTGAAGAACCAGAACACCGCCGTGGTGTACGTCGACGACGACGACATCTCCTCGGTGATCGGCAAGGGCGGCGGTCGGATCCGCGACGTCGAGGATCGGCTCGGCATCGACATCGACGTCCGCACCCACGACGAGAAGCCCGGGGGCGGGAGCACCGCGAGCAGTTCCGGTGCAGGCGGTGGCTCGGCCGGGGGCGGCACCGACGACGGCGTCGTCGTCACCCCCGAGGTGACCTCGCGACACGTCGTCGTCCGGATGGACGACCACGTCGGCGAGACTGTCGAGGTGCGGGCCGGCGGCGACTACCTCTTCACCGCGACCGTCGGCCGTGGCGGCGACATCCAGGTGTCACGCGGGTCGGCCATCGCCGAGGAACTCGAACAGGCGATCGACCACAAAGAGCGGATCACCGTCCACCCGGTCTGAGTTCGGGGATCACCGCCAAGCGGCGGTCCGAGAAGAGCAGGAAAAGCGGGCTACTCGGCGCAGCAGGCTTCGGTCTTCTCTTCGGGTTCGCCGCCGTCCATCTTCGCTTCGGGCTCGGCGGCCTCCTCGGTGAGCTGATAGAGGTTCTGTCGGGCGTCGGCGAAGTAGACGTCCTCGTCGACGGCGCCGATGGTTTCGAGCCGCTCCAGTGCGTACCGGACGGTCCGCGCCGAGAGCATCGACTCCTCGACGATTCCCTTCTGTGTCAGTGGGCCGTTGTACTCCAGGACTTTGAACACCAGTTTGGCGCTCGGGGGGAGGTCGTCGAGACTCTCCTCATCGTTTCCAGCCATCGATGGAATCGAACGCACGCACGGGTATAAAGATTGATACACGGACTCACACCGACCCGCTGGTCGACGGCCGGGCACACGCGAGCCGAGCGATCAGCCGACGACGCGGGGCGACGAGGAGGGGACCACGCAGCGACGCGGCGACTCTACACGGCCACGGACGTGTCCGCATCGCGGAGGACGGCGACCCTACGGAGCGACGGGCGTCGAGCCCGCGGGGACGGCCGCCGGTCCCGGAACGAACGTCTTTTGACGCCGGCTGTTGGATGTGGACGTATGGCCACGGAATCCCGGACCGAACTCACCGGCCACCTCCGGGGAGTGACGGTCACCACGCTCGCCTGTCTCGCCGGGGTGGCAGCGGCCTTTACCTCCGGTGCCCTCGTCGGGACCGCCGCGGCGGACGCGGCGAGTACCCGGAGCGTGCTGTTCCTCGGGGCGTTCGTCGCCGTCCAGTTCCCCGTGTTGCGGCTCGCCGGCGTCGACGTGGCGGACTTCGGCGTGAAGGACTACCTGTACGTCGCGTTCATGACCTTCGCGCTGTGGTTCATCACGTACACTATCATGCTCAGCGAGAGCGTGACGCTCTGAGATGGCCGACGACAGTATCGCGGTCGTCGACCTGGACAGGTGTCAGCCCGACCGGTGTAACTACGAATGTGCCAACTTCTGTCCGCCCAACCGGACGGGCAAGGAGTGCATCGTCACCCGCGGGGAGTTCTACGAGGAGGACGAACCGTTCGAGGGCGGCCCCGACCAGATCCGCATCTCCGAGGAGGTCTGTCTCGGGGAGAGCTGTGGCATCTGCGTCGAGAAGTGCCCCTTCGACGCCATCGAGATCATCAACCTCCCGACCGAACTCGACCGGACGCCGGTCCACCGCTACGGCGAGAACGCCTTCGCGCTGTACGGCCTGCCGATGCCCCAGCCCGGCCAGGTGACGGGGCTGCTCGGCCCGAACGGCATCGGGAAGTCGACGGCGGTGCGGGCGCTGGCCGGCGAGATCACGCCCAACCTCGGCGACTTCGAGAGCGAGGCGACCTGGGAGGGCGTGCTGGATCGCTACCGCGGGACGGAACTGCAGACCTACGTCGAGGAACTGCTCGACGGCGAGATCACCGTCGCCCGCAAGCCCCAGTACGTCGACCAGATCCCGGCGCAGTTCGACGGCGTGACCCGGGAACTGCTCGAACGCACCGACGAACGGGACAAGCTGGACTACCTGGTCGACGAGCTGTCGATCCGCCCGGTGCTGGACCAGGACATCGACTCCATCTCGGGCGGCGAGCTCCAGCGCGTCGCGCTCGCAGCGACGCTCGCCCGCGACGCCGACTTCTACTTCCTCGACGAGATCACTCCCTACCTCGACATCGGCCAGCGCGTGACCGCCGCCCGCCTGGTCCGGGAACTCGCGGGCGACGACGAGCGCGACCGCTCGATGCTCGTCGTTGAGCACGACCTCGCAATTCTGGACCTGCTCGCCGACACGCTCCACGTCGCCTACGGGACCCCGGGGGCGTTCGGGGTGATCACCGACCCCAAGAGCACCCGCAACGGGATCAACGAGTACCTCAACGGCTACCTGGACAACGAGAACATGCGAATCCGCCCGGAGGCGATCGAGTTCGAGGAACACGCCCCACGGGAGACGGTCCGGTCGACGCCACTGATCGAGTATCCGGCCCTGGAGAAGTCCTACGGCGACGGCGAGTTCTCGCTGTCGGTCGAGCCGGGCACCGTCTACAACGGCGAGGTGCTCGGGATCGTCGGCCCGAACGGCATCGGGAAGTCGACGCTTGCGAAGCTGTTCGCCGGCCAGCTCGACCCCGACGTGGGCGAACTCGACTTCCGCCTCGACATCGCCTACAAGCCACAGTACATCGAGATCGACCGCGAGATCCGGGTCGACGCCTTCCTCTCGTCGATCACTGACGAGTTCGGCAGCTCCTACTGGAACACCGAGGTCGCACAGCCGCTCCAGCTCGAACGGATCATGGACCAGCGCCTGACGGACCTCTCCGGCGGGGAGCGCCAGCGCGTGGCCATCGCCGCGACCCTCTCGGAAGACGCCGACCTGTTCGTACTCGACGAGCCTTCGGCCCACCTCGACGTCGACCAGCGCGTACAGGCGACTACCGCCATCCGGCGGTACGCGGAGAACCACGACGCGACCGTGATGGTCATCGACCACGACATCTATATGATCGACCTGCTGGCGGATCGGCTCATGGTGTTCGACGGCGAGCCGGCCGAACGCGGCCACGCGACCGAGCCCCAGCAGATGCGCGACGGCATGAACGACTTCCTCGCGGATCTGGACGTCACCTTCCGGCGCGACGAGCGCACCGGACGCCCGCGGATCAACAAGCCCGGCAGCCAGCTCGACCGCCAGCAGAAGCGTGACGGCGAGTACTACTACACGGACTGAGCGGCGACCGGGGCCCCCGTGGGCGCTCGCGGACCGGGGTGACGACCGCTTTCCCGGCAGGTGCATGGGGAAAACCACACCTACCGCCGGAGTCACACCGCGGTCGATGCGCGGCGGACCGAACCCAATAAGGGAAACCGGTTCGAGGATCGGATAATGACCACGCTCGGCAGTGCGAGTGCCGGTCCGGGCGAACTGGACACCGGCCGGCTGGAGGTGGGCGAGACCCGCGACGGCAGCCCAGTCGGACTGCCGGTGGCCGTCGTCAACGGGGCCGCTGACGGCGACACGCTGTACGTACAGGCCGCGAGCGACGGTGACGAACTCAACGGCGTCGGCGTCATTCGGCGCGTCGTCCCGCGTCTCGACCCGACCGAGCTATCGGGGACAGTCCTGTTCGTCGGGATCGTCAACTACCACGCGTTCCAGGTGGCCGAGCACCGAAACCCGATCGACGACACGAAGATGAACCGGGCCTACCCCGGCGACGAGAACGGGACCTCCTCGGAACGCATCGCACACGCAACCTTCGAGGTGGCCCGCTCGGCGGACATCGTTCTCGACCTCCACCAGGGATCGACCAGCCGGATGATCGACGAGGTCCGCGTCCGGTGTGGCCGGCACCATCGGCTCCACGACGACTGCCTGGAGCTGGCCAAAACCTTCGACTGCGGCTACGTCCTCGACCAGAAGGGGCCGGACGGCCAGCTCGCCCGAGCGGCCCCCGACGAGGGTATCCCGACCATCGACCCCGAACTCGGCGGCTGCATCGGCTGGGACGAGGAGTCGATCCAGCGGGGCGTCGAGGGCGTGTTCAACGTCCTTCGGGGGTACGGCTTCCTCGACCGCGACGGGTCCCCCCGCTCCCAGACGCGCGCGACCGGCTTCGACCAGTACGGCTCGCCCGCCGGAGGACTGGTCACCTTCGAACCCGACCTCGGCGACCGGGTGTCCGCCGGCGACGTGCTGTTCGAGGTGACCGACCCGTTCGGCGCCCTCAAGGGGCGCGTGACGGCCGACAACCCCGGGATCTTCTGGCGGTCGCGCCGCCTCCCCCAGGTCGCGACCGGCGAGTACGTCTGCTCGGTCGGTACCGACGTCGACCAGATCTGACCGTCACCGCCCCGGCCCCGACCCGACGCTCTCCCGGGGAGGAATTAACTGGGCGGCGCCGAGACGTCCCTCCGATGACCGGCGACGTCCCCTCGTGGTGTCCCGACTGCGGCACGTCCCTCGACCTCCGGGACGTCGAGGGGCGCCCGCGGCCGTACTGTCCGTCCTGCGAGTCGGCCGTCTGGGTCCACCCAGCGACGGCGGCGGACGTCGCCGTGGTCGACGGCGATCGGCTGCTGCTCGTCCAGCGCGACGTACCGCCGGACGAGGGCGCCTGGGCACTCCCCGGCGGCTTCCTTGAGTACGACGAGGACCCCGCGGCCGGGGCGACCCGGGAACTGGAGGAGGAGACGGGGATTCACGCCGACCCCGCGGACCTGCGGCTGGACGACGCGGTCAACTACCGCCGCGAGGGCGGGCGGCGAGTGCTGTCGCTCGGGTACGTCGTCGACCGGGCGGCGACCTCGGGAGCGCCGACCGCCAGCTCGGACGCCCGGGCCGCGACGTTCGTCTCGCGCGCGGAAGTCGGCACCCTCGACGTCTCGGACGGCCTCCCGTACATGCGCGACCGGATCAGTCGACTGCTGACCGCCGCCGACGATCCGGACGACCGGACCGACGGGGACTCCGGCTCCGACGTCTCCCGGCTCTGATCGCGGTCTCAGCGCCGTCGCGCCCGCGTCGTCGACCTACCGCTCGGGGTGGACCGGCGCGTCGAACCCGCCGCGAACGAGCGGCTTCGCCACGTGTCGGCGCGCACAGGGCGGGACCTCGTACCACCCCGGCTCCAGGTCGCGGTCGAGGGGACGCTCGGCTTTCTCGGCCCCCTGTTCCCCGCAGTCGCGACACCGGTACCCCTGGTCGCGGCCGGCACTCTCCATCCGCCGGCCGCAGTCGGGGCAGTCGGGGACGACCCGTTCGGTGTCGACGAGGTCCCGCACGGCGAACTTCTCGAGTTTGAGCGTCCCGTCGGCGACTTCGCCACAGACGGTCAGACGGTCGCCGACCCGCAGGCGACGCACCCGGTCGCGGAACCGCTTGGTCGGCTCGAAGGCGACGCAGGGGAGGGTGTCGCCGCCGGATTCGAGGTCGACGAACACGTGGCCGCCACGGCGGGTCTCCGGTGCCGTCGCGACGACGCCGTCGACGCGGTAGGCGCGGCCGTCGCGGAGGTTACCCACGGTTCCTCGCCGGAGGTGGGCGTCGGTTCCCTGGTTGGTCAGGAACGTCGCGGCTCGCTCGACCGGCTCCGAGTCGATTGCGGCCGCGACTTCCCTGACCGCCTCGGAGTCGTCGCCGCGGACGCCGTGGAGGATCGGCCCCGGGGCGCTCGGAACGCACACCGTCTCGTCCTCGACGCGGTCGACGGTGTCCCAGACCGTGGGGTACCCCGCCTCTGCCGCGTCGAACACGGACGCCTCGTCGACCTCGCGCGGCGTCCCACATCGATCGAACTGCCGGTAGGAGATGTGTTCGTAGGTCCACTCCTCGAAGGCGGCCCACGCGCCGACGGCTGCGAGCGCACCGATCCGGCCGCGACCGCCCTGCCACCCGCGGTGGCGGTAGCCGACCTCGTCGAGCAGGTCGATCGCTGCGTTTCGGTCGTGAAAGTCCCTGACGGCCCTTCGAGCGAAGGCGGCGACGGCGTCGGGCACGTCGCCGGCCCGACCGGACGCGACGACGAGCCCCGGGCTGGTCCGGTCGTCGGCGACTGCGGCCAGGTCGTCGAGTTCCGCCGCCGCGACGTCAAACGCCGTGTCGGGGTCGACGTCGGCGTGGAGCGCGAGCGCGGCGTTCCCCCGCGTCTTGTGCTCGACGGCCGGGTTCAGCCGCACCAGGAGGCGTCGGTGTACGTCGCCACCTGCCGCCGCCAGGCGCTCGGCGACCCGGGTCGCGAGGTAGGTCGTACACATGCCCCGCTCGCGGGAGTCCGTGTCGTCGAGTCCGATGACCGTCATCGGTCACCGTTCTGCCCCCGCGTAGTAACTGGTTTCGCTCGTGGACGGTCGCGAAGCGACGTCAGCGGGTACTGGCGAACAGGCGACACCCGCGTCTCCCCCGGGACGACGTGTCGCACACCGCGGCCCGTCCCGGGATCCGAGTCAGGACACGGCGGGACTGGTCCCGTCATCCGGGATAAACGCCCGGACGAAAGCGACCCGCTACGTCGCCCTCACCGGAGGTGAATCGGCGGACGGGACGCGTCCGGGGGAAACGCATATATATACCTAACGGCCTAGGACCCTCTATGTCCCGGTCAGCGCTGGTCGGAAACGTCACCGCGATGTTAGAGGACGCGGGGTTCGTGGTGAGCGACCGGTGTTCGATCCGGCCCAAGAGCTTCGACCTGGCCGCCCGTCGGGGGGAGGACCTGGTGTTGCTCAAGATCCTGGGGAACGTCGACGCGTTCGACCGCGAGACCGGCGCCGAGATGCGCCGACTGGGGACCTATCTCTCGGCGACGCCGATGGTCGTCGGCCTGCGGACCCGCGACGAGGACCTCAAACCCGAGGTCGTCTACTTCCGGCACGGGGTGCCGGTGATGAACCCCGACACCGCCTACGACCTGTTCATCGAGGAGGTGCCGCCGCTCATCTACGCGGCCCCGGGTGGCCTGTACGTCAACCTCGACGGGGACCTGCTGGAGGACGCCCGCGAGGATCGAGGCTGGAGCCTCGGGCGCCTCGCCAACGAACTCGGCGTCTCGCGCCGGACGGTCTCGAAGTACGAGGACGGCATGAACGCCTCCATCGAAGTCGCCGTCCAGCTAGAGGAGATGTTCGATCGCCCGTTCAGCGACCCGGTGAGCGTCCTGGACGGCGCCGATGAGGTCCGGGACGCCGACCCGCCGCCGGCCGACCCCGACCCCGAAAACGAGGACGAACACATCGTCCACGTGCTGACGAGCGTCGGCTTCGACGTCCACCCGACCTCGCGGGCCCCGTTCAAGGCGGTCTCGGAGGACTCCGAGGATCGGCGCGCCCTGCAGATGCTCACCGGCCACTCCCAGTTCACGAAAAGCGCCGAGAAGCGCGCCCGCATCATGTCCTCGCTCGGCGAGGTCACACAGACCCGGTCGGTGTACTTCGTCGAGGACGAGCGCACCACCGAGAAGCGCGGCTCCGTCGAGGGGACCGCGCTGGTCTCCTGTGAGGAACTGGCCACCATCGACGACCCGGACGCGATCCGGGACCTCCTGCGGGAGCGCTCACACGAAGCCGCCGAGACGTAGGCGACCGGGGCCGACGACTGACAGCGGTCGCGCCGACGGTAGTCGGGATCCGGATTAGCTCGCCGCGTCGCCGTAGGTCTCTTGGAGGTACTCGACGATGTCGTCGCTCTCGGGCATCCCGTCGACGCCGTGGTCCTCGTCGATCAGTACCGGGACCCCGGTCTGGCCGCTGACCTCCTCGACCTCGGTCCGTTCGTCGTGGGAACGCGGGACCATCCGGGACTCGTACTCCAGGTCGAGGTCCGTGAGCGTCTGTTTGACCTTCGCACAGTACGGGCAGCCTTCCAGTTCGTAGAGGATCAGGTTCGTCACGTGGGAGGGAAGGGACCGAGAGACCAAAAATGGCTAGCGACGGCGCAGTGACCGCACAAGAGCGCCGAGGTGTTGCTCGACTGCTCACGGGGCGTCGTCGAGGGCGACGAGTGCGTCGACCGGGGCGTCGGTCCGCCGCCGGGCGCGGTCGATCCCCTCGTCGCCCACGGCGATGAGCGCGAACACCCCCGCAAGGTCCGCGTCCGCGTGTGCGGCGATGTCGAGCATCAGTTCCTGGGTCTCGCCCGAGCGGATCAGGTCGTCGACGACGAGCACCCGATCCCCCGCCGACAGCGCCCGGGCAGGCAGGTAGTAGGTGAGTTCGATGCCGGAGGCCAGACGCTGTCGGGATTCGATGAACTCCTCGACGGCGGTCTCCTTTGACTTCTTGGCGTAGGCCACCCGCGCGTCGAAGTACGACCCCATGGCCGCGCCGAGGGTGATGCCGTCGGTGGCTGCGGTGAGGACCACGTCCGGCCGTTCGAACCCGAAGGCTTCGGCGGCGACCGGCGCCACGAGGTCGAGGAACGGCTGGTCGAACACCACGCCGGTGTTGTCGACGTACCCCTCGTCGTCGACGGCGACCCGGGCACGGAGTTCCGTGGCCAGCGCCTCGCGGCCGACGTCGCCGACGACCTCGCGGGCCCGTTCGATCCCCGGCAGGACGTGGCCGTTGACGTACCGATTGAGGTCGCCCGCCGGCAACCCCGTCAGGGCCGCGAGTTCGTCGTAGGTGCGGGTCTCCTTGAGCATCCGGAGGGTCGCAACCGCCTGCAACTGGAGGGTCGCCTTCTCGACGCGGTTCATGACGGCTACCTGGATATTGCACGATCATGAACATACCGGTCTCCACAGGTGGCCGGCCTACCCATCCCTGCACAACTCCCCGAACGGAATCCGGCTCAGGCGTCGTCGAGGAGGTCCTCGGCGGTGACCAGCGCTTCGAGTTCGATCCCGTGTTCGGCGAGGCGTTCCCGGGCCCCCTCCTGTCTGTCGACGACGACGATCACGCGGTCGACGACGGCGCCGGCGTCCCGGAGCGCCTCCACGGCGTCGAGAGCGCTCTTGCCCGTCGTCGCGATGTCCTCCAGGACGACGACCCGGTCGCCCTCGTCGAGGCGGCCCTCGATGCGGTTGCCGGTGCCGTACTCCTTTGCCTGCTTGCGCGCGATGACGTACGGGCTCCCGGTCTCGACGCTCGTAACGGCGACCAGCGGCACCGCGCCGAGGGCGACGCCGGCGAGTTTTGCGTCGCCGACGCGGTCGGCGAAGGCCTCGGCGATGAGCCGCAGACAGTCCGGATCGGTCTCGAAGAGGTACTTGTCGACGTAGTAGTCGCTGGTGCCGCCGTGGGAGAGTTCGAACTCCCCGAACTGCACCGCGTCGGCCGCCCGCAGCGCCCGGATGAGCTTCTGGTTCGTCATGGCTTCGAGTGGCGCCCCGAGCGGCTAAAAACCGGGCGGTTCCGGTCGTCGACTCCGACCAGGCAATCCGGGCGATCACACCCGCAGCAACAGGAAGCGCCCGACACCTGCCTCACCAGGGCTCGTCTTTCAGCCCGAGCGCGTAGGCGATGCCGTTGGTCACGAGGTGGAGCACGGGCGTCGCGACGACGACGACCGCCAGGCGGGGGAGCGTGAACGTCGCCCCGAACCACGCCGGCGTCGCGAGGGCGGTCAGGGCGAGCGCGCCGACGACGAAGTCGAGCTGGTCGACGCCGGGGAAGGCGGCGCCGCGCTCCCGTCCCGTCCGGCGCTTGAGGAAGGAGGCTGCGACGTCGCCGAGCATCGCACCGAAGGCGAGCGTCGCCGCCGCGAGGAGGGGAAAACGCGGGAGGGAAACACCGACGGCGGCCGAGGCCGCGGGTTCGATTGCGTTCAGGGCGAGCGCGAGCGCGACGCCGGCGAGCGTGCCGGCCGCGGTGCCGCGCCAGGTCTTCCCGTCGCCGAGCAGGCGGCGTCCGCCGAGGGTCCGGCCCCCGTCGATGGGACGCCCGCCGCCCGCGAGCACCGCGGCGTTGTTCGGAACGTACGCCGGCAGCATCGCCCAGAGGGCGCCGACAACGAGCGAGACGACCATACCTCCCCGTTACCCGGCCGGTGTTAAGTTCCGACGGTTTCGGTCCGCGGCGACGCGCTCGGGCGTTCGCCGGTGTCGGGTTTTTAACCGACACCCGTCGTAGGGGACGGAAGGGAGAATGACGACAGCCTCCGATCCGTACGACCTGCAGCGATTCGTCGAGGCCCAGGACCCCGTCATCGAGACGGTCAAGGACGAACTGCGGTCGGGTCGCAAGCGCACCCACTGGATGTGGTTCGTGTTCCCGCAGATCGCCGGACTCGGCAGCAGCGAGATGTCCCGTCGCTACGCGATCTCCTCCCGGGACGAAGCCGAAGCCTACCTGGACCACTCGACACTGGGTCCGCGCTTGCGCGAGTGTACGGGGATCGTAAACGCCGTCGACGGGCGGTCGGCGAACGACATCTTCGGCTCGCCGGACGACAAGAAGTTCCGCTCCTCGATGACACTGTTCGACGCGGTCGCCGACGATCCGGCCCCGTTCAGGATGGCGCTGGACCGGTACTACGACGGCGACCCGGATCGGCGGACGCTGGAACTGCTGGAGCAGTAATCGCGCGGGTTCGGAGGCCTCACTCGTCGGCGTCGCCACCGCCCAGATCGTCGAGGGTCGTCTTCGTCGACCGGCCGACGAACTCGTCGAAGTCGACTCCCTCCGCCAGCGCCGTCTCCTTTTTTACGCGGTAGTTCCCCCCGTCGGTGACGTGGAGGTCGCCGGGGTGGAAGAAAAACCAGTCCTCGCGGTCGAAGCGGACGCCGATCCGGGCCTTCGCGCCGAAGTTCTGTGCGAAGTACACCAGCGACTCGACCTCGTCGCCCGAGAGGTAGATCGGGTCGCCGGCGCTGGATTTGGCCTCGACCGCGTAGAAGACGTCGCCGTCGCCGGCCAGTACGTCCGGGAGGTCCCGCTCGGTCGCCGAGCCCGACGCCGGGGCACGCATGACGGCGAAGCCGGCCTCGTCGAGCCGATTTACGAGCTCGCGCTCGCGGCGGTCGCCTTTCCTGTTCGCACTCATTGCCGGGAGTCGGCGGCGGGTCGACAAAAACGGGACGGTCGCGCGGCGGGACCCGACGCCGGAACAGTTCAAACGTATAAAACTTTTCCCGGACTCGCTGACTCGGCAACTGGTGACCCCCGACTTTTGTGTCCGAACGTGACCGGAGAAACGCAATGGTTCCAGAGTCCCCGCTCGTGCGACGCAGGCGCCGGACCCGCTCCGGCGACTCGGTCGCACAGTCCCCGATCGAACCGGTTACCGACCACGGTCCGTCGAACAGTCGGCCGTCCGCCGTGCACACCGCCGCCGCATGGCGCCCGCCGACCCCGACTCTCTACCCCACTCCTGTCCCCGTCAGCGAGCGCAGACGGGAGGGGATGCTCCCGATCGCCCGGGAGGTGGTGTCGTCGTGAGCCGTCGGCTGTTGCTTGCGGCGATCGTCGTGACATCGGTGCTGGCGGCGGCGCCGGCACCGGCGGCGGCCCAGGACGGGACGGTCGTCGTGGACACGACGCTCGACCCGACGTATCCGACGACCGAGCGCAACGCGACCCTGACCGTCGGGATCGCAAACCCCGACGACGGATCAGGGCGCTACCAGGTGCAGTCGGTGCGCGTGTACAACGACTCGGGCCGAACCGACCTGGTCGGCGAGCGTACCGGCTCCTCGTACGTCGGCGAGGGCGAGCGAGCCACCCGGAACGTCTCGGTCGGCTTCGAGGAGACCGGGCAGGAGCGCCTCCACGTCGCCGTGCGGATCCAGCGGCGCGGCGAGGAGCCGTTCCTCGTGACCCGGACGATCACCGCGCAGGTCCACGACATCCACCCGTCGATGTCGCTGTCCGGCGGGAGTGCCGACCCCGGCGACCGGACGACCTTCACCGTCACGGTCGCCAACAGCCTCGACGAGCGGATCTCGGGGCTCGAACTCGACCTGACGGCGGAGAACGCCTCGCTCGCGGACGACCACCACGTCATCGCGGGGCTCGACCCCGGGAGCGCGACCACGATCGAGGTCGACGCCCGGCAGGCCGAACCCGGTCGGCAGGCGGTGACCGCGGCCCTGTCGTATGCGACCGCCGACGGGGAGCGTCGGCGGGTCACCCGCCAACTCGCGACGTCGGTCGATGGCGGGCAGTCCAGGCTCTCGCTCGGCCTGTCGGCCGGGAACGTCGGTCCCTCCGACCGGACACACTTCGACGTGACGGTCGCGAACGGCTTCTCCGAGCCCGTCTCGGGGATCGAACTCCGGGTTCGTGCCTCGAACGCGACGTTCACCGAACGGCGGCGGGTCGCGTCGCGGCTCCCGGCCAGCGACGCCGCGTCCTTCTCGTTCCCCGCGACGGCGGTCGAACCCGGCCAGCAGACGGTGACCGCCTCGCTGACGTTTACGACCGCCGGCGGCGACCGACAGCAGATCACCCGTGACCTGACGACGTCGGTCGAGCGCGTGCGCCATCCGGGGAACGTCACCCTGACCGGCCTGCGGCTGACCCGCGAGAACGACACGCTGCGGATTCGCGGCAGCACGAGTAACCTCGGTACCACCAACGTCTCAGGCACTCTCGTCGAGGTGGCCGAGGGATCGCGGACCGGGCCCGCCGACGCCCAGCACCGGTACTTCGTCGGCGGGATCCCCGCGAGCGACTACGCCTCCTTCGAGGTGCGGGCCGAACTCGACGGCCCGGTCAACGAGTCGGCGACGGTGCCGCTGCGGGTGAGCTACGTCGTCGACGACACCCGGATCACCCGGACCGTCGAAGCGACCTACGAACCCCGGCCGACCGACGACTCGAACTCCGGCGGCGGGTCGTCGACGCCGCTGTTGCTCGGCGGCGTCCTCCTCGTCGGCGTCGTCGGCGTCGGCTACTGGAGGTGGTCCGGATGATCGTCGAGATGGGCTACTGGAGGTGGTCCGGATGACGATCCTGAGTGCTACGGGGGCCGTCAAGGAGTACCAGTCGGGGTCGAAGACGGTCCGCGCGCTGGACGGCGTCGACGTCGCCGTCGACCCGGGGGAGTTCGTCGCCATCGTCGGGCCCTCGGGCAGCGGGAAGTCGACGCTGTTGAACCTGCTCGGCCTGCTCGACGAACCGACCGAGGGCCAGGTCGTCCTCGACGGGGCGGCGGCGTCGGCCCTGTCGACCCGCGAGCGGACGGACCTGCGCCGCCGGACCGTCGGGTTCGTCTTCCAGAGTTTCTTCCTGGTGCCGACGCTGACGGCCCGGGAGAACGTCGCCGTCCCGGGGCTGGTCCGCGAGGAGCGGACCGACCTGCTGGACCGCGCCGACGACCTGCTCGACCGGGTCGGACTGGGCGACCGCGGCGACCACTACCCGAACGAACTGTCCGGCGGGCAGAAACAGCGCGTCGCCATCGCCCGCGCGCTGATCAACGGCCCCGAGATCGTGCTGGCCGACGAGCCGACCGGGAACCTCGATCACGACACCGGCGCGCAGGTGCTCGACGTCTTCGACGGCGTCGCCGCCGACGGCGTCCCGATCCTGGCGGTCACCCACGACGAACAGGTCACGGAGTACGCCGACCGCACCGTCGAACTGGTCGACGGGCGGATCGAGTCGCCGTGATCGACGGTCGCCTCGCCCGACGGTTCCCGCTCGTGGCGTTCGCAAAGCGGAACCTCTCGCGGGCGCGAGCGCGGACGATCCTCGCGATGGCCGGCATCACCATCGGCGTCGTCGCCATCGCGTCGCTGGGCATGTTCGGCGCCGCGTTCGAGCAGTCGTTTTTCAACTCCGTCGACGACACCACCCGGACGGTGATGGTCGGACCGGGCGAGGACGCCGACTTCGAGACGCTGGACCGCGACCGGATCTCGCTGATCCGCCGGCACGCGGACGCACCGGTGTACCCGCAGTACACCACCTCCGCGACCATCCAGGGCCTGAAAGAACGGACGGGAGGGCAGGTGATCGCGATCGACGACCCGGGGGAGTTCGTCGACGCCCGCCAGGGGCGGATTCCGCCGGACTGGCGTAGCGGCGCGCTCGTCGGCGACGGCCTGGCGAGCGACCTCGGCGTCGGCGTCGGCGACAGCGTCAGCGTCGACGGCGACACCTACCGCGTGGTGGCGGTGCTCGAACCGGACAACCCCCGGTCCGGCCTGCTGAACACCGACGACGCCGTCCTCCTGCCACGCGAGCAGGTCGCCCCCGATCGGGCGACGCGGGTGTTCGTCAAGACCGAGACCCCCGAGGCGGCCTTCAACACCGCCGCGGAGCTCCGGTCCGCGCTCAACGGGCGCGACCAGCGCTACCAGGTCTGGGACGCCGAATCTGCCATCGAGCAGATCCAGAACCAGCTGTCGACGATCAACACCTTCCTGCTCGGGATCGGCGCCGTCAGCCTGCTGGTGGCGGCGGTCAGCATCCTGAACGTGATGCTGATGTCGACCATCGAGCGCCGCGAAGAGATCGGCGTCCTGCGGGCGGTCGGCTACCGCCGGCTCGACATCCTGCGGCTGATGCTCGTCGAGGCCGCCCTGCTCGGCGTCGTCGGCGCGCTCGCCGGCGTCACCCTGAGCGTCCTGCTGGGGATGGCGATCAACGCGGAACTGCTCTCGGACCCGATGGCCTTCACCAGCGAGGCCGTGCTGTATCTCGGGCTGGGCTTTCTCTTTGGCACGGGGGCGAGCTTCCTCAGCGGGCTCTACCCGGCCTGGAAGGCCGCCAACGCCCGACCGGTCGAGGCGCTCCGGGACTGACCAGGGGATTCCCTTCGGCCCCGATGGGCGCCAGACCGGGCCCTACGTCCCGTGGGCCCAGCTGTCCATGTACTCGCGCTGCTCGTCGGTCAGGTCGTCGATGGCGACGTCCTCGGCGTCGAGTTTGGTCTCGGCGACCAGCCGGTCGAGGTCGTCGGGGACGTCGTGGACGCCGGCCTCGTAGTCGTCGCCGTGCTCGACCAGTTCCCTGACGCAGACGGCCTGGACGCCGAAGGACTGGTCCATCACCTCGACGGGGTGGCCCAGGGCGACGGGTGCAGCGAGGTTGACGAGCCGGCCCTCCGCGAGCACGTTGAGCCGTCGCCCGTCGGCCAGTTCGAACGCCTCGACGCCGTCGCGGGCCTCGTATCGATCGACCGCAAGATCAGCGAGGGCGTCGAGGTCGATCTCGACGTCGAAGTGGCCGGCATTGGCCAGGAGGACGCCGTCGGCCATCCGCTCGAAGTGCTCGCGGCCGATCACCTCGCGGTTGCCCGTGGTGGTGAGGAACACGTCGCCGACCTCGGCGGCCTCGGCCATCGGCATCACGTCGTACCCCTCCATGTGGGCCTCCAAGGCCCGACGGGGTTCGACCTCCGTGACGACCACGTCGGCGTTCTGGCCGCTTGCCTTCTTGGCGACGCCCTTGCCGCAGTGGCCGTAGCCCGCGACGACCACCGTTTTCCCCGCCCACGAGAGGTTCGTCGTCATCGCGATGGCCGCCAGCGACGACTCGCCGGTGCCGTGGACGTTGTCGAACAGCCGCTTGGTTGGGGTATCGTTGACGGCAAACACCGGATAGTCGAGGGCGCCGTCGGCGTCCATCGCGCGCAGGCGGTGGACGCCGGTGGTCGTCTCCTCGCAGCCGCCGACGATAGAGTCGATCAGCTCCGGGTGTGACTCGTGGATCGCCGCGATCATGTCCATCCCGTCGTCGACGGTCACGGTCGGCTCGTGGGCGATGACCGACTCGATGGCCGCGTAGTAGTCCTCGTCGTCGACGCCGCGGACGGCGTAGGAGGTGACGCCCTCGACGTCGTCGAGCGCCGCCGAGACGTCGTCGTGGGTCGACAGCGGGTTACAGCCCGTGATGGCGACCTCGGCGCCGCCCTCGGCGAGCAGTTCGACCAGGCACGCCGTCTTGGCCTCGACGTGCATCGCCATGCCGACGACCTCGCCGGCCAGGGGCTGGTCGTCGCGGAACTCCTCGCGCAGCGAGTCGAGGATCGGCATGTGCTGGCGGGCCCACGTCATCTTGCGTCGTCCCTCTTCGGCGGCCGCGGCGGCGTCGTCTACGTGCTCGCTCACCGACGGATAGCTCATGCCCGGCTCTTTCGCCAGCGACGCCAAAACGGTACCGAAGCCGGGGCTCACGAGCCCCGGGGGCGCGGGGCGACCCACGAGAGGCCGACCGCTACGACTGCGAGCGCCGCCGCCAGCCCGAACGCGACGGCGTACGAGCCGGTCCGCTCGATGACCCACCCGCCGCCGATCGGGGCCGCGAAGGCGCCGACGCCGCCGATCGCGGTGAGCAACGAGATGGCCGTCGCCGCGACCGCGGGGTCGACCACCTCGCGGACGTACGAGAAAAACAGGCCCAGGCCAAGCTGGACGAAGTACCCCGAGACCACGAGCAGGCCGAACAGGACGGCCACGTCCGACACCAGGGCGAACCCGACGAACGTCGGGGCCGTCACCACAAACGAGAGGACCGCAACCGGGCGGCGCCGCGCGTCGAAGAGCCGGTCGGAGATCAGCCCGCTGCTCATCCGCGAGACCGCGCCCATCGCCGGGAAGAAGGCGACGAACAGCCCGCTCTCGGCCAGCGAGAGGCCCGCGACCTCGTTCATGTAGGTCGGAAGCCAGCTGTTGATGAACAGGTACAGCGCGTACGAACAGAAGCCCAGGATCGAGACGTGCCACACCGCACGGTCGGTCAGCACCGCCCGGAGCTGTGCGGCCGAGGGCGTTGCGGCGGCCTCACCGTCCGTCCCCTGCCCGCCGCCCGCGAGGGCGAACACCGCGAGACCGACGGCCGCGAGCGCGCCGTACCCGCCGAACGCCGCCCCGAAGCCGACCGCGTCGACGACGAGGGGCCCGGTCACCTGGGCGAGCGCGAACCCGGTCGCCCCCGAGGCGGTGTACAGGCCAACCGCGGTCGCGCGGCTGCCGGCGTCGAAGGCGCCGTTGACGACGGAGTTGGCGGCGTTCCAGACGGCCACGAACGCGACCGCGCCGACCGCCCGCGAGGCGAGCAGCCACGCGTACGCGCCGGCGTCGGCGGCGATCCAGCCCCATCCGCAGGCGACGAGCAGCGCGGCCGTCGCAACTGCGATGCCGCGGTCTAAATCCACGCGGTCGAGGACGAGGCCGCTCGGGACGCTGGCAAAGACTGGCAGGAGGAACATGACGCTCACCAGCCACCCGGCGGCGACCGGCCCGACGCCCAGCCGGTCCATCACGATCGGGTTGATGCTCGCGGGGACGATCTGGTAGGCCGCGGCCGCCGCGGTCAGCAGGAACAGCCCCGCGAGCAGCAGCCAGGGCGATCTGTCAGGAGCACCGTCATCCCGGGTGCCCGCCGTCGTCCCGCTCACTCGACGCGCTCCCGGAGCGACTGCGCGCGCTCGCTGGCGGTCGCGATCACCCGCTCCTCGTCGAGGGTTTCGACCTCCCGGTCGCGCATGAGCACCCGCCCGTCACAGACGGTGTGGCACACGTCGCTCCCGCGGGCCGCGTACGCGAGCAGGCTCACCGGATCGTGCTCCGGAGTGAGGTGTGGGGCGTCCAGGTCGACCACCGCGAGGTCGGCGGCGGCGCCCGGCCGGAGTTCGCCGCCAGGGAGCCCGACGGCGTCGGCACCGTTCGCCGTCGCCATCCGGAGGGCGGCCGCGGCGGGAACGGCGTCGGCGGCGTCGGCGGCGAGTTTGCCGAGCATGGCGGCGTCCCGGAGTTCGTCGAACATGTCGAGGTCGTTGTTCGAGGCGGCGCCGTCGGTGCCGAGCGCGACGGTCGCGCCCGCGTCCAGGAGGCGCTGGACCGGCGCCATCCCGCTGGCGAGTTTCATGTTCGAGGCGGGGCAGTGGACCACCGCGGTCTCCCGCCGGGCCAGCAGATCGATCTCGTCGTCGTCGAGGTGGACGCCGTGGGCCAGGAAGTCGCCGTCGCCCAGCAGGCCGAGGTCGTCGGCGTACGCGAGCGGGCGGACGCCCCGGGCCTCGACGATCGGCTCGACTTCCTCGCGGGTCTCGTTGGCGTGGAGGTGGACCGGCACGCCGGCGTCGCGGGCCTCGCGGGCCGCCTCGCGGAGCGACGGCTCGTCGACCGTCGTCAGCGAGTGCGGAGTGACGGCCGTCCGGATCCGGCCGTCGGCGGCGCCGTCGAACTCCCGCGCGACTGCGACCGCCTCCTCCAGGTCGGCCTGGGCCGCTTCGTCTTCCTTGCCGACGGTGACGACGCCGTGTCCCACCCGGGCGCGGAGTCCGGCGGCCTCGATCGCCGCGACGACCTCCGGGACCTCGAAGTACATGTCGGCGAAGGCGGTGGTCCCGCTGCGGATCATCTCCAGGAGCCCCAGTTCCGTCCCGGCGCGGACGTCCTCGGGGCTCAGGGCCGCCTCCGCCGGCCAGATGTCCTCGCGGAGCCAGCGGTCGAGGGGCTTGTCGTCGGCCCAGCCCCGCAGGAGCGTCATCGCGACGTGGGTGTGGGCGTTGACCAGCCCCGGAACGACGAGCGAGTCGGTCGCGTCGAGGGTCTCGGCCGCGGTCCCGGCGAGGTCGGGGCCGATTTCGAGGATTTCGCCTGCCGACTGGTCGATCAGGAGGTCGGCGCGCTCGACGGACAGGTCCGGCCGGAGGACGCGACCGCCGGCGACACACAGCGTTGCCATGCCGGGGGCTTCGACCAGGCGGGCGTTAATGCCGTCGCTTGCGGCGGTCCGCTCGTGGGAGTATCCACCAGGAGCTACCCCACGTCGTGCGTGGCGAACGGACGGCACGAACCTTCGCGACGCGGTGTGCCGCCGACGGTCGGGCAGGACGCCCCGGGCGCGCCGCGGTCGAACTCAGTACACGCGGCGGGGTGGCCGCGCCATCGGCCTTGAACCCTCGCGTCCGTGTGAATCATCGCGTCCGGACGAACCGCGCGTCCGGACGACCCGGTCGCGAGGTGCGACAGGCACTTGCCCCGGGGGTTCGAGTGGACGCGTATGCACATTGCGGTGCCCAACAAGGGCCGCATCCACGACCCCACGATCTCCCTGCTCGAACGCGCCGGCCTCCACGTCGAGGACGGCGCCGAGCGAAAGCTGTACGCGGAGACGGTCGACCCGGACGTGACGGTGCTGTTCGCACGCGCGGCCGACGTCCCGGAGTACGTCAGCGACGGCGCCGCCGCGGTCGGCATCACGGGGCTGGACCAGGTCCGGGAGTCCGGCCACGACCTCGTCGAACTCCTCGATCTGGAGTTCGGGAGCTGTCGGCTCGTGCTGGCCGCCCCCGAGGACGGCGACATCGACGACCCGTCGGACCTGGCGGGACGGACCGTCGCCACGGAGTTCCCGCAGATCACCCGCGAGTACTTCGCGGACCTCGGGATCGAGCCGGAGATCGTCGAGGTGACCGGCGCGACCGAGCTCACCCCCCACGTCGACATGGCCGACGCCATCGTCGACATCACCTCGACCGGGACGACGCTGGCGGTCAACCGCCTGGGGATCATCGACGAGGTGCTCGCGTCCTCGGTCCGACTCTTTGCCCACCCGGACCACGTCGACGACCCGAAGGTACAGGAACTGGTCACCGGCCTGGAGTCCGTCCTCGCCGCCGAGGGCAAGCGGTATCTGATGATGAACGTCCCACGGGACCGCCTCGAAGCGGTCCGGGACGTGATCCCCGGAATGGGCGGGCCGACGGTGATGGACGTCGCCGGCGACGACGCGGTCGCGGTCCACGTCGTCGTCGACGAGCGCGAGGTCTACGGGACGATCACCCGGCTGAAGGAGGTCGGGGCGAGCGACATCCTCGTCACCGAGATCGAACGGTTAGTTGAGTAGGCCGTCGAAGGCGCCCCGGCAAGTGCGGGCCGGTCACGTGGGCGCCGAACTGATCAGCGCCAGCAGCCCGAAGACGATGACGCCGAGGATCACGGTCACGGTGAAGTGGATGAGCGTGATGTACGCCGCCGTGCGCGCTCGCTGGTCGTACACGTACGAAAAGAGGGCGCCGTCGAGAACGAGCGCCGCGACCAGTCCGGGAATGGAGGGCAGTTCCAGGGCGGCGACGACGACCGAGACGGCGGCGGGGGCGGGCCCGACGAGCACGGCGTTGCGGATCGGGACGTCGCCGAGGACGTTCCGTGCGGCCAGGTGTGCGGTCAGGGAGAGGACGAGCGTGAACCCGACGAGCAGTCCGAGCACCGAAACCGGGGAGACTCCGGCGGCCTGTGCGACGACGGAGCGCACGACCTCAGTCCTCGAGGAGCCCGAGTTCGTCGAGGCGGGAGACGATGACTTCGACCGCCCCCTCGGCGTCCTCGGGGCGCTTCCCGCCGGTGATGACGAGCTTCCCGGACCCGAACAGGAGCGCGACGACCTCGGGGTCGTCGAGGCGGTAGACCAGCCCCGGGAACTGCTCGGGTTCGTACTCGATGTTTTCGAGCCCGAGGCCGATGGCGATGGCGTTGAGGTTGAGGTTACGACCCAGGTCCGCGGAGGTGACGATGTTCTGGACGGTGATGTCGGGGTCGTCGTCGACCTGGATCTTCAGGTCGCGCAGCTTCTCGAAGACGATGTGTAGCGACTCGTGGACGTCGTCAGTCGATTTCGCGCCGGTACAGACGATCTTGCCAGAACGGAAGATCAGCGCCGCCGATTTGGGTTCCTGGGTGCGGTAGACGAGTCCCGGAAACTGTTCCGGGTCGTAGTCGGCGCCCTCGAGGTCCATCGCCACGCTCTGGAGGTCGAGTTCCTGACCGATGCCGGTCGAGGCCACCACGTTCTCGATGTTTATCGTTTCCTTGGGGTCGGTCATGTGTCGGTTTAAATTGCGTATTTAACCTTTAAAAAGGTTGGTGCGTCGGGTTGACATTTCATCCCGGCGACGTGTCGCGGTTCCCGGGCCGCGGTCCGGGAGACGCGGACGATGCGGGAGTCGACGGCGACGACCGACGGCCGGGCGGACGACGGGACGCCCGGGACCGACACGCTGAAAGCCGCGCCGGGCGGATCGGGGGGCGTGTACTGCCTGGAGCTGGCCGGGTCGGACGACGCGTTCGCGGCCAGAGAGGCGGCGACGGCCGCGAGCGACGTGGACGTCGTCGCGCCGGGGCTGGCGACGGCCCGCGGCATCGACGCCGGCCGGGCCCGGCGGCTGGCCTACACCCACCGCGTCTCGACGCTCGTGGGGCGGACCGACGCCGACGTGGCGAGCGCCCGGGCGCTGCTCTCGGCCGCGTCGGTCGACCGCGAGGGGTCGGTCCGGGTGCGCGCCCGGAACGTCAGGTCGCAGTCGGCCGCGAGTACCCGCGCCGCCGAGCGCGAACTCGGGGACGTACTCGTCGACCGCGGCTTCGACGTCGACCTCGACGACCCCGACCACGAACTCCGGGCGCTGTTCGGCGAGGAGGTCTGCCTGCTCGGGTGGCTGACCGTCGCCGTCGAGCGATCCTTCGGCGACCGTCGCCCCACCGACCGGCCGTTCGTCCAGCCCGGAAGCATGGCTCCGATGGACGCCCGGGCGGTGGCGAACCTCGCCGGCGCGGGGCCCGACGCTCGCCTGCTCGACCCGATGTGTGGCACGGGGGGCCTGCTCCTCGAAGCCGGCCTCGTCGGCTCGTCGGTCGTCGGGGCCGACGCCCAGTGGAAGATGGCCCGGGGAACGCGCGAGAACCTCGAGGCCGCCCTCGGCCCCGACGCGGGGACGGTCGTGCGCGCTGACGCGACGCAACTTCCCTTCCGGGACGACGCCTTCGACGCGGTCGCCTTTGACGCGCCGTACGGCCGGCAGTCCAAAATCGCACGCCACGACCTCTCTGACCTCGTCGCCGGGGCGCTGGCCGAGGCCGTCCGGGTGGCACCCCGGGGGGTGCTCGTCGCCGACCGCGAGTGGGTCCGCCCGGCCGTCGACGCCGGCTGGTCGGTCGAGGAGGTCTTCCGCCGGCCGGTCCACGGGTCGCTCGACCGCTACGTCCACCTGCTGTCGACGGGGTAAACGGTTCCCCGGACGTGCGTGGGGAACGGTAACAAGGAACACACATTTATACGATGGGGCCCTACGCTCGACCGGACAGAACAATGACCGCCGCACACGACCACGCCGCCTCGCTCGATCTGACCCGGCAGGAGGCGTGGGTGATCCACGCCGCACTGCTCGATCACATCGAGCGCTCGCTGGCGGAGGGCGACGAGGCGCCGCAGTCGGTTTCGCTGCTCGAACGGATGGAGGCCGACGGGGACGCGTTCACCCCGGCACAGCTCCGCCTGCTCCGCGAGGCGCTGGCCGAGTACCTCGTCGATCCGCCGGCGCGCGACCGACCAACGGCCGAACGGCTCCTCGTCGCCGTCGAGGACGCCATGGAGTCGCCGTCGGTCGGTCAGTCCTCGTCGAGCCAGTAGTCCACGGCGTCGTCGCGCCTGAAGTACCCCGAAACGTCGCGGGGTTTCTCGCCGCCGGGCGGGCTGTCGCCGTAGACGCCGATCTTCCCCGAGTCGGGGTAGACCGTGACGTCCGGCGCCCGCATCGTCGACGCCATCAGGTACCGTAGCGGCTCGTCGCGGTCGTTGACGACCCGGTGGCCGCCGTCCTCGCCGGCCGGCAGGGCCACGTAGTCGCCGGCGCGGAGGCGGTGGTCGCCATCGGCGCCGCGCAGGTGCCCCGCGCCGGCGAGGACGTACAGCGCCTCCTCGTTGCCGGTGTGCCAGTGGAACGGCCAGGACCTGTCGCCGGGCGGGAGTTCGTACAGGCTACACCCCAGGTCCTCGCCGCCCGCGGCCGCCGAGAGCGTCTTGCGGCGGAAGTTCGTCTCGCCGTTCGTCGTCTCGCTCCAGTCGAGGTCGTCGACGTTGACTGGTTCCATGGCCCCTCCACGAAGCCCCGGGTCATAATACACGGTCACCGGAGCCGGACTCCCCGACCACCGGGGATAAGCGTCCGGCAGACGCCGCCATCGGGTATAAGCCTCTGGCAGACGAACGAACGGCCTGTGTCAGACGTAACCGACCTGCTCAAGCAGGCGTATCAGGACGAGATCGAGACGGTGATGAACTACATGACGAACTCCATCGTGCTCGACGGCGTCCGGGCCGAGGAGATCAAAGAGTCCCTCCAGACGGACATCCAGGAGGAACTCGGCCACGCCGAACAGCTCGGCCAGCGCCTCAAGCAACTGAACGAGGCGCCGCCGGGGAGCGCCGAGTTCAAGGCCCACCAGCACTCGCTCCAGCCCCCCTCGGACACGACCGACGTTCCGAGCGTGATCGACGGGGTCCTCGAAGCCGAGAACGGCGCGATCGAGACCTACCGGTCGCTCATCGCAGCCGCCGAGGAAGCCGACGACCCGGTCACAGAGGACCTGGCGGTGACGCTTCTGGCCGACGAGGAGGCCCACCGCACCGAGTTCCGCGGCTTCAAGAAGGAGTACAGCCGGGACTGACCGATCGGCGTCCACTCTGTCGACCCGGCACGCAGCCGCGTCGACCGGAACGAAGCAACGACGACCCCGAACGCGTCGCGAGCGACGGCAAACGCCCGCGATCCGATCAGTCCGCGGCCGCGGCGCCGTCGCCCGCGACCGGGTCGTCGTCGGCGACGACGTCTGCGCCCGCGACCTCCATCGATTGGACCAGCAGTTCGGTGACGTCGACGATGTCGACGTCGTCCTCGTAGCCGCCCGTCTTGCGGCCGTCCTCGTACATGGTCATGCACATCGGGCAGGCGACGACGAACGTCTCGACGGCGCCCGCCGTGTCCTCGGTCGCCTCCCGCAGGCGCTCCTCGCTGGGTTTGACCTCCTCGTCGTGGTCCAGCCAGAGGCCGCCGCCGCCCCCACCACAGCAGAAGGAGTCGTCTCGGTTGCGCGGCATCTCCGCCAGGGTCGCCCCGGTCGCGCGGATCACCTCGCGGGGCGCCTCGTACTCCCCGTTGAACCGCCCGAGGTGACAGGGGTCGTGGTAGGTAACCGTCTCGTCGACGTCGCCGAGGGGAAGCCGCCCCGCCGCGACCAGGTCCTCGACGACCTGGGTGTAGTGATAGACGCCGATCTCCCCGTCCTCGTTCCACCCGAACTCGGGGTACTCGTTTTTGAACGTGTTGTAGGAGTGGGGGTCGGTACAGACGATGTTCTCGAAGGTACAGTCCCCGAAGGCGTCAACGTTGTCCTCGACGAGCATCTCGTAGAGGCCCTCCTCGCCGACCCGGCGCACGTCGTTGCCGTCGTTTTTCTCGTCCTCGTAGAGGATGCCGTAGGAGACGCCCGCGGCCTCGAAGATCCGCGCCAGGGCGCGGGCCACCTTCCGGTTGCGCTCGTCGTAGGCAGGGTAGTCGCCGACGTACCAGAGGAACTCGACTTCGTCGGCCTCGCGGGCGTCGGGCACCTCGAAGGGGAGGTCGTCGGTCCAGTCGCCGCGGTCGCGGGCGGGTTCGCCCAGCGTGTTGCCGTGCTGGAAGGTGTTCATCATGGCGTCCTGGAC
>Ga0207733_100247_pt1 | contig 46925 bp, 37 predicted proteins | sample A23P3SouthBayCA_FD_187735 | JGI IMG/M metagenome (GOLD analysis project Ga0207733, IMG submission 187735) | Aerobic enrichment media microbial communities from Eden Landing Ponds, California, USA - A23 P3 (SPAdes) | ecosystem: Environmental > Aquatic > Marine > Unclassified | place: Emeryville...
GAGCGCCTGGACCGCCGTGGCGTACGAACAGACCATGCCGGCCGTCAGCAGGGCCAGCGGCGCGGGCGCGACGTCGGCGCCGTCGAAGTACTCCCCCTCGTCGCTAGCGAGGCGCCAGGTGCCTCCACCACTTTCGGTCACCAGCGCCTCCTTCTGCATCGTGTCGAGCGCGCGGATCCGGGCACGGTGGGCCTGCTCTAGGCGAGGATTCGGCGCGTCGAGAGCGGCGCCCCCGTCGTCCGTGACCTCGAAAACCAGTGGTCGACCGAGACGTTCGAGCGGAGATGCCATGCAGTGACCTCCTCGGCTGCCAGTATCAGTCTGACGGGGCGCTGTCCGTGACGGGTCGTGTCACCCAAGTTAACGAATTGGACCGTACACCTGTCAACTCGAACGAATTCCGGGGGCCAGAGCGACCCGCTAACCGTAATGTATTAAGCCACGTCGACCGACGCCACGTCCCATGGGCCGGGTCAACATGACGGACGCACTCGTCGTCGACACCGAGGCTGAGACGTGGCGCTGTCGCGGCTGCGACGGCGAACTCGTCGACGCGAGCGAGAACTACAAGGAGGGCTGTCTGGTCGCCGAGCGCGACCCGACTGAGGTACACGACCCCGTGGTCGACTCCGAGTACAACTTCGCCCCCGATCCGGAGTGGTGCCGGATCGTCGAGTTCTACTGCCCCCACTGCGGGCGGATGATCGAAAACGAGTATCTGCCGCCCGGGCACCCGATCACCGACGACATCGAGGTCGACCTCGACTCGCTCGACGCGGAGGCGACGGAGTAGATGGCCGCCGATCCAGTCACCGTCGACGTCGACATCGGCGGCACGTTCACGGACTGTTTCGTCCGCTACGACGGCGAGGTCACCACCGGCAAGGCCGAGACGACCGATCACGACCTCTCTGTCGGCTTCCTGAACGCGGTCGACGACGCCGTCGCGGAGTTCGACCTCGACCGGGCGGACCTGCTCGGCGACGCCGACCGCGTCCGCTACTCGACGACGGTCGCGCTGAACAAGCTGCTGGCCCGCGAGGGGACCACTCTCGGGCTGTTGACGACTGCCGGCACCGAGGACCTCACCTACATCGGCCGGGGGTCCCAGTGGGCCGACGGCATCCCCGTCCAGGAGCGCCGGAACGTCGTCGGCGCCGAGAAGCCCGAACCGCTCGTCCCCCGCGAGATGACCCTCCCCGTCGAGGAGCGGATCAACTACGAGGGCGAGGTCGTCCGGCCGCTCGACGAGGAGGACCTCCGCGAGAAGGTGAACGAACTCGTCGACAGGGGCGCCCGCGCCTTCGTCGTCAGCCTGGCCTGGTCGTTCCGGAACCCGGTCCACGAACGGCGCGTGCGCGAGATCATCGAGGAGGAGTATCCCGACTCCTACCTGGGGAGCGCCCCCGTCTTTCTCTCCTCCGAAGTGAACCCCCAGCGCGGCGAGTACGAGCGCACGATGACCACCATCCTCAACGCCTACCTCCACCGCCCCATCGTCGACGAACTGTTCGACATCGGCGACGAACTGCGCGGGGAGGGCTACGAGAAGCCGCTGATGATGATCCACAACACCGGCGGGATGGCGGAGGTGTACCGGACCTCGGCGCTGAACATGTTCAACGCCGGCCCGGTGTCGGCGCTCATCGGCAGCAGCTACCTCGGCGAGCAGTACGGCTTCGACAACGTGATCGCCGCCGACATGGGCGGCACCAGCTTCGACCTCTCGCTCGTGGTCCAGGGGTCGACCCGGTCCTACGACATGGACCCCGTGATCGACCGCTGGCGGGTCAACTCCGCCATGCTCGAAGCCAAATCGATCGGCGCCGGCGGCGGCTCCATCGCCTCGGTCAACGAGGGCCTTGACGACCGCCTGGAAGTCGGCCCCGAGAGCGCCGAGTCGAACCCCGGCCCGGCCTGTTACAACCAGGGCGGCCGCGAGCCGACGGTGACCGACGCCGACGTGGTGCTGGGCTACATCAACCCCGACAGCTTCCACGGCGGCGAAAAGGAGCTGTCGGTGCGGGCCGCCGAACGCGCGATAAAGCGCAAGATCGCCCGCCCGCTCGACGTCGACGTCGAGGAGGCCGCGGCGCTGATCCGGAAGATCGTCGACGCCAAGATGGGCAACACGATCTACAAGGAGACCGCCCTGCGGGGCTTCGATCCGCGGGAGTTCGTGATGCTCGGCTTCGGCGGCGCCGGCCCGACCCACGCCGCCGACGTGGCCCGCAACGCCGACATCGACACCGTCGTCACCTTCCCCTACGCCTCGGTGTTCTCGGCGTTCGGGTCGAGCGTGATGGACTCGATCCACATCTACGAGCAGTCCCGGAACCTCCCGCTTCTGGACCCGGCGACCGGCGAGTACTTCACCGACTTCGAGCGGTTCAACGAGGTCGTCGCCGACCTCAAAGAGCGGGCCTACCGCGACTTCGAGGGCGAGGGGTACGACCGCTCGGACGTGACCCTGACGCTCGAACTCGACATGAAGTACGGCGGCCTGCTCGACGTGACCCGCGTCGGTTCGCCGCACCTGTTCGTCGAGAGCGTCGAGGAAGTCAAGGACGTCTGCGAGGCCTTCGAGGCCGAGTACCGCGACGCCTACAGCCCCATCTCGGCGTCCGACGACAACGGCATCCTGATCGAGAACTTCCTCCTCAAGGGGGTCGCCCCCGTCGAGAAGCCCGAACTCACCGCCCACGAGCCCGCCGGCCCGGATCCGAGTTCGGCCCGGACCGGCAGCCGCGACGTGTATTGGACGACGGCCGAAGCGTTCCTCGACACCCCCATCTACGACCAGGACCGCCTGCGGCCCGAGAACGTGATCGAAGGGCCCGCGGTCGTCGAGGGCGACAACACCACCGTCGCCCTGCCGCCGGACGTCACCTACCGCATCGACGAGAACCTCACCGGATCGATGGAGATCGACCCATGACCGGGTCGATCGAGGACTGTCTCGACCGCGGCGAGCCACCCCTCCCCTGGGTGTACCGGCTGGCCGGGGGCCTCGAAAGCGTCGCTCCCGCGGACCTGCCGGGCGACGCGGGCGCCCTCTCGCGGTCGCTGTCGACGGCCGCGGACCTGTTCGGGCTGCCGGCGGTCTGTCCCTCCTTCGACCCGGCGATCACCGCCGAGGCCGCGGGCTGTGAGGTCGCCCGCGCGGACGGAGCCGACGAGGACGGGACGCTACGCGTCACGGCCGGCCCCGTCGAAAGCGTCGACGACGCCTTCGACCTCGACGTCGACGCCGCGGTCGATGGCGGTCGGATGCCCGCGGCCCTGGACGCGACCGAGCGGCTGACGGCGACGCTGTCCGGAACGAGCGTTCTCGGGGGCGTGGCCGGCCCGCGGACGCTGGCGGACGCGCTGTTGGCGGTCGAGGATGCGGACCCGGATCTCCGCTTCGAGACGACGCTGACCGCCGGCGACGTCGGCGTCGCGTTCGCCAACGCCTTCTTCGACCGCGACGCCGACGGGATGGTCGTCCTCGAACCCGACGGAATCGGCGCGGCCGGCGACGGCTACCGGGACGCCGTCGTGCCGCTGGTGAACGTGATCGATCACTACGACGCGACGGCCGTCCTCGCCCAGCGGTCGGTCGCGGCGGCCGACGTGGGACTCGCGGCCGACCTCGGCTTCGACGCGATCACCGGCCGGGTCGACGACGAGGGGGTCCACGACGCCGCCGACGGGGCCGACGTCGCCCTGGGCGTCGGGGTGCCCGCGGCGCGGTTCCGCGAGGGCCCCGACGCCGTCGAATCCTTCGTCGACGACCACCCGCCGGACACCTTCTTCGCCACGGAGTGGGAGGTCCCGGCGGAGATCGAACCCGAGGCGCTCCACCGGCTCATGGGGTCGCTGTAGCCGGCCGGAGGGAACTGTCTCCCCACGCGAATTTTAACCCGAATCGCAGTACGACGGCGGCCTCGGACGGCCTCCCCAACCACAAGCTACATGAGTAGGGCACACGACCACACACCTCATGTTCGACTTCGAAGGGCTGCGGTACGACCTCATCGACTGGATCAATCCGGAGCCCCCCGACCCCCGGGTCGAGCGCCTCGCCGAGGAGATGGACCGCGGCGAGTACGAGATCAACATGCACAAGGTCGACTCGGCGCTCGACGAGGCCCACCAGGTGTTCATCCGGACGGGCGTCTCGTCGATGCTCAAAGCCGGTGACGTCGTCGTCGGTGTCCACAACCGGGACGGCGACCTCGTCTCGGCGAGCTGTGGTACGTACCTCCACGGCCCGATCGCCCAGCTCCCCGTGAAGTTCCTCATCAACGAGTACGTCGAGGGCGACTCGAACGTCGAGATCAACCCCGGAGACATCTTCTACACGAACGAGGCGCTGACCGGCGGCCTCCACAACCCCGACCAGATGGCGATCATGCCCGTCTTCAACGACGGCGAACTGATCGCGTGGGCCTCCGCGGCGCTCCACCAGGGCGAGACCGGCGCCATCGAACCCGGCGGGATGGCCCAGAGCGCCCGCACCCGCTACGACGAGGGGATGCGCCTGACGCCGATCAAGATCGGCGAGGACTACGAGATCCGCGACGACCTGATGGACATGATGGTCAACTTCATCCTCCGGGCCCCCCAGATGCAGGAGACCGACGTCCGGGCGCGGGCGACGGCGACGGACGTCGTCCGCAAGCGCATCCAGGGGCTGGCCGAGGAGACCGGCAACGACTTCGTCCACGGCCTGTTCCGGAAGGCCATCACCACCGCCGAGGTCGGCTCGCGGAACCTGATCTCGGAGATGACCGACGGCACCTATCGCTCGGTCGGCTTCTTCGACAACGTCGGCGCCGAGGAGGCGCTGATGAAGATCTCGCTCGAACTCCGCAAGGAGGGAGACGAACTCACGCTTGATTTCTCGGGCACCTCGCCCGAGGCGGGGTCGCTGAACTCCTTCGCTCACGGCGTGGCGGCCTACATCTCCTCGTATCTCTACCCGTACGTCTTCTACGACCTGCCGGTGTCGACGGGCGCCTTCGCCCCCTTCAACTTCGAGATCCCCGACCGCTCGGTGCTGAACGCCAGCCCCGAGGCCTCCGTCTCCCAGTGTGTCATCGCCGGCACCGTCGTCCTCGCGCGGTGTCACGACGTGTTCGGCCAGATGCTGTACTCGACCCACCCCGAGCGGGTCGCCGGCGCCCCCGACGCCCACGAGGGGGGCGGCGGCTACTCCGGGATCAACAAGTACGGCGTGAAGGTCGCGGACATGGTCACGTTCAACATGAACACGATGGGCGCGGGCGCCCGGGTCGACCGCGACGGGATGGACGCCCACGGGTTCAGCATGGGCCCCTGGGGGAAGGCGACGAACATGGAGGAAGACGAGGAGGACGGCATCTTCCTCCCGGTCGAGCGGGGCTTCCTGGCCGACACCGGCGGCTTCGGCAAGTACCGCGGCGGCAACGGCACCCAGAACGTCAACGTGGTCGTCTCAGACCACGAGGTGTCGGCGTTCCGCAACGGCAAGGGGACCCGCATCCCGAGCAACACCGGACTGTTCGGCGGCTACGCCGAGGGGTCCCTGCTCGGCCTTCGCATCACCGACGCCGACCTCATGGAGCGCCTGGAGTCGGGCGAGCACGTCCCCCGGGACGTCCGCGAAATCGTCTCCGAACGGGCCATCGACGGCGACTATCACTTCGAGCCGGTCGGCCGCGAGTCCCGGACGCTGGAGAAAGGCGACGTGTTCGTCCGCCTGATGTCCGGCGGCGGCGGCCTCGGCGACCCGCTGGAACGGGACCCCGAGGCCGTGGCCGAGGACCGGCGACACGGGATGATCTCCGAGTGGGCCGCGGAGAACGTCTTCTGTGTCGCCACCGAGGACGGCGACCTGGACGCCGAGGCGACAGAACGGCGCCGCGAGGAAGAACGGGCCGAGCGCCTCGAACGCGGAAGGCCCTTCGAGGAGTTCCAGGACGAGTGGCACGAAAAGCGCCCCGACGACGACCTGCTCGAACACTACGGGCAGTGGCCCGAGGGGCTGATCGAGGGGGAGCCGACGCCGGCGCCGGCGGACGACTGAGCCGGGCCGATCGGAGAAGGACGAACCGCTGTCCCGGCGGATCGGGGGGCGTCCTGCCCCCAAGCCGACCGGGGAAGACGACGCGACGACGACACAACCCATGGACGTCACAATCAACATCGACGCGGGCGGCACGTTCACCGACGGCGTGTTCACCCGCGGTGAGACCATCGAGACGGCGAAGGTACCGACGACGGAACACGACCTGACAGTCTGCTTTCTGGACTGCATCGAGAAGGGCGCGGAGAAGCTGGGAACCGACGCCGGGGACCTGCTCGCCGAGACCGACGCCGTCCGCTTCTCGACGACTCACGGGACCAACACCGTGATCGAGAAGACGGGCCCGCGACTCGGCGTGCTCGTGACCGCCGGCGAGGAGGGCAGCCTCTACGGCGAGGGCGACGACGACTCGACGGTCGCGGACAGCCTCGTCGACCCGTCGATGATCGAGGGGATCGAGGAGCGAGTCGACCCGGACGGGACCGTCCGAACCGAACCCGACCCCGAGGCCGTCGAGCGGGCGGTAAAGCGCCTCCAGGAGAACGGGGCCCGGCTGGTCGTCGTCTGTCTTGGGAACGCCTACGCGAACGACGAAAACGAGCGACGGGTCAAAAACGCCGTCACCGACGCGTACCCGGGCCACTACCTCGGCGCCCTGCCGACGCTCGCCTCCCACGAGGTCACCGCGCGGCCGGGCGACCGCCGCCGGCTCAACACCGCGGTGCTCAACGCCTACATCCACCGGCCGATGAAGTCCGCGCTGTACAAGGCCGAGGACCAGGTCCGCGAGCGGGGGTACGAACGGCCGCTGTTCGTCGGCCACTCCAACGGCGGGATGGCCCGGGTGGCAAAGACCGTCGCGATCAACACCCACAACTCCGGGCCGGCGGCCGGCGTCCTGGCCGTCGGGTCGCTCGCGGAGCTGTACGACGAGGATCTGGTGGCCGCCGACATGGGCGGGACCAGCATCGACATCAGCGTGGTTCGGGACGGCGAGTACACCGTCCAGCTGAATCCGGAGATCGACGGCCTGGAGACGAACGTGCCGGCGATCGAGACGTACAACCTGGGCGCCGGCGGCGGCTCGATCGCGAGCGTCGAGGACGGCGACCTGTCGGTCGGCCCCGAGTCGGCCGGCGCCACGCCCGGACCGGCCTGCTTCGGCCGCGGCGGCCGGGAGCCGACCGTCACCGACGCCGATCTCGTTCGCGGGATCCTGAATCCCGACTACTTCCTCGGTGGGTCCTACGACCTGGCCCCGGACCGGGCACGCGAGGCCGTCACCGAGAAGGTCGCCGACCCGCTCGGCGTCGACGCTGCGGAGGCGGCCCGCCGGATCGCCGAGGAGGCCCAGGCGACCATCGCGGGCGGCATCCGGACGTGGGGCGAGGGCGTCGACGCCGTGGCCGCCTTCGGCGGTGCGGGCGCCGTCCACGCCGCCGGGTTCGCCGACGCGGCTGACGTCGACCGGGTGATCGTCACTCCCTACTCCTCGGTGTTCTCGGCGTTCGGGGAGTCGACGATGGACGTCAACCACACCTACGAGCGCTACCTCGGGACGGTCACACCCGAATCGGTCGCCGACGGCCTGGCCGACCTGTACGACGAGGCCCGGCGAGACATGCGCTCGGAGGGGTTCGATCCCGACGAGGTCACCGTCGGCGCCGACCTGCTGGTCGAGTCCGGCGGCGACCACCGGATCCACGACGTCGACTACGCGCCGGGGGTCGACGCGGTCGAGGGGCTGCCGGCCGTCGACGACGACGAGACCACCGTCCGTCTGCACGCCCGCGGCGACGTCCCAAAGCCCACCTTCGAACGCCGCGACCTCGCGGATTCGGACCCCGCGGACGCCCGCCACGACGAGCGCGAGGTCTACTGGACGGACGGCTTCGAGGAGACGCCGATCTACCGCCGGGATCGGCTGGTCGCCGGCAACGTCGTGACCGGCCCCGCGGTGATCGAAGCCGTCGACACGACGGTGGCCGTCCCGCCGGAGTGGTCCTTCGAGGTCGACGCCTACGGCCACGGTCTGATCGAACGCTGAAGACCCTCGCGGCTCCGGGGTGATGAGTGCTGAAACGGCCTCGCCGACGACGAGATACCCGCGACGGGCGAGTTCATGCAGAAGGTCGACCTCGAGGACATGGTAGAGGCGGACGTCGCCGAGCTCGCCGAGGAGTTCGAGGACGCCCCCGGTTGCTAACGCCGTATACTTTCAGGGAGAGAATTCGACTATTAGATACTACCTGAGCCGCCACATCTCGAGCAAACTTCTTTTGTGTCGACGGGTTCGCCTCTTGAATTAAGCCCCCCTCCGAGTATCACCTCCGTACCCGTTCCATCACATATGGGACACTTCGATTCGGTTTTAGAAAAAGGGGTTACACAAGAATAGCTACAGTTCTCACACTTTATACGGGGTTTGAGTGTCTCCTCGTCCCTCCCATCTTCCGAGAAGCCGGAACGCTTCTCGTTACCGTCATCGTATACGGTAAGGCTCCACGTTTCGCCACAGAAAGGGCAATCTTCCTGAACCAGCTTCATATCATAAGGCATCCATGATGGAAGGTTATATTTTTGTCTCAATCGGGACCGAGGGAAGGTTCAAATAGGTAACTCGCCTATCTATTGTGTGACACTCAGCGCTCGAAACGACCTGACCGGGACGGTATCGTCGGTGAAGAAAGACGAGATCATGGCGGAGGTCGTCGTGGAACTCGGCGACGGGCAGACGGTGACGTCGACGATCACGCGCGGCTCCGCCGATCGCCTCGAAATCGAGGAAGGCGACGAGGTGAGCGCCGTGATCAAGGCCAGCGAGGTGATGATCCGGTCGGACTGACCGAGCCGCCCGTTCGGACCGGTACCCTTCGGTTTCTCCTGCCCGTTCCGGGGCAGGGGAGCGAACGCCGGGAGTAGTTATTAATCGGAGCGCGTCCCTAGACTCACCATGAAACACGAGGCCGAAGTCGTCGGCATCGGCGTCGGCGTCGACGACGGCGGAGCGGGGGTCCCCGCGGTCGTCGTCTCGGCACGGGAGGAGTATGTGCCGATCATCATCACGCAGGACCAGGCACAGGCCATCCAGCTTGCGCTCTCGGGGGAGCCGTTCGAGCGCCCGCTAACCCACGACCTGCTCGTCGACATGGTCACCGAGTTCGGGGGCGCCATCGACGGCATCCGGATCGACGACCTCGCCGACGGCACCTTCTACGCCAAGATCGACGCCGAGCGCTACGAGGACGGCCGGCCGGAGAAGTTCGTCTTCGACGCCCGCCCCAGCGACGCCATCTCCCTCGCCGTGCGCGTGGACTGTCCGATCCTGATCTCGGACGAGGTGCTCGACGACGCGGGGCGACCCCCCTCGGCGTTCGACGTCGACGAACTCGACGACGAGCCCTGACCGGCCGACAGTCGAGCGGCGACCGGCGCCCCGCTGTGGGGCGTCACCGGTCGTTGCCGAGTTCCTCCTTCTCGGCCAGGGCCTCGTCGCGCAGGTGCTCGCCGCGCTCGGTCGAGACCGTCAGCTCCGGCACCGACGCCGGCTCCAGGTCGTCGTCGATGCCGACGTAGACGAAAAACGACTCGGTCGTAAGTTCCCGTTCGCCGGTCTGTGGGTCCTCGCGGAACGCCTTCAGCCGGACCTTGACGCTCGTCTCGCCGGCGTCGTAGACGTACGCCTGGATGAGACAGGTCTGGCCGAGCGGGATCGACTGGATGAAGTCGACCCGGTCCATGCGGGCCGTCACGCAGGTCCGCTCCGCGAACCGCATCGCAGAGAGAGCGCCGTCCGTGTCCATCCACTTCATCACCTCGCCGCCGTGGGCGGTCTCGTGGGTGTTGGTGTTTTCCGGCTGGACCAGGTGGCGGTTCTCGATGTAGGTGTCGACCAGGTCGGTCATGAAAACCCCATTCCGTGCGAGCCGGCATGAGACTACTGCATTTGCGTCCGGGCCCCCAACAGTGGGGTTCGAGCGGCAGTCGGCACAGCCTCCGGGACCCGTGGTGCCGGGACGGGTATTTACGCCCGGCGCACTACGACTCGATCATGAGCCTCGACGTCGAGATCCCGCCGCCGCCGGAACTGGAGTCGATCGACCCCAACGAGTACGAGGACGCCGAGGTGGCCGGCGACGAGTACCACCGTGAGGACCTGGAGCAGTTCCTCCGGGAGGGCGCCTGGGCGGACGCCTTCGAGGCGTGGGCCGCCGACGCACAGGTGACCCGGGAGGAGTGGGCGGTCGTCCTCGACCTGGAGATGCTCGAACACTTCGACTTCTTCTGGGACGACTTCGCCGACCGGGTGGGCTACCACGCCCCGGGGCTCCCCGAGGACTGGAAGGAGCGCTCGCTGCACCCCGAGTTGACCTCGTGGTCGCAGGTCTCCTCGATCAACGCGGGCCTGACGGAACTCGGCCAGACTACGTGTGACGTCCTGGAAGCCGACTACATCGACTGGGAGGCCGACTACGAGGCCCCCGACGACCTGCCGGAGTTCTGAGGGCACCTGTCCGCGACGCCGCGGGCGACGAGGCCGCCTTCGCCGACCGCGACACCACCGTTTTGATATACGGGCGGCGGCACGGAGCGAGTATGGACGACGTGGACGTACCGGACCAGTACGCCCCGGACGACGTCGAGGCGTCGGTCGAGGCCTACTGGGACGAGCACGACGCCTACGAGGCGGCGAAGGAGGCCCACGCGGACGATCCGTCCTTCTTCTTCGTCGACGGGCCGCCGTACACCTCGGGGCAGATGCACCTGGGGACGGCGTGGAACAAGACGCTGAAGGACGCCATCATCCGCCACAAGCGGATGGAAGGCCACGCTGTCACCGATCGGCCCGGCTACGACATGCACGGCCTCCCCATCGAGGTCAAAGTCGAGGAGGAACTCGGCTTCGACTCCAAGCAGGACATCGAGGAGTACGGCATGGAGGCGTTCATCGAGGAGTGCAAGGCCTTCGCCGAGCGCAATCGCGAAAACATGGACGAGGACTTCCAGTCCATCGGCGCCTGGATGGACTGGGAGAACCCCTACAAGACCATCTCGCCGGAGTACATGGAGGCCGCGTGGTGGGCGTTCAAGCGGGTCCACGAGAACGGCCTCGTCTCGAAGGGCAAGCGGGCGATCAACCAGTGTCCGCGCTGTGAGACCGCCATCGCGGACAACGAGGTGGAGTACCACCAGATCGAGTCCCCCTCTATCTATGTGAAGTTCCCCCTCCGGGACCGGGAGGGCTCGCTCGTCATCTGGACCACGACGCCCTGGACCATCCCGGCCAACGAGTTCGTCGCCGTCGACGCCGAGATGACCTACCAGGCCGTCCGCGCCGAGAAGGGCGGCGAGAGCGAGGTGCTGTACCTGGCCGAGCCCTGCGTCGAGGAGGCCCTGAAGAAGGGTCGCTACGAGGACTACGAGGTCCTCGACGAACTCCCGGGCGAGGAGATGGTCGGGTGGGCCTACGACCACCCGCTCGCCGACCAGGTCCCGGACCACGCCGACTTCGAAGGGGCGCTGCAGGTGTACACCGCAGACTACGTCGAGGCCGACCGCACCGGGCTGGTCCACTCCGCACCCGGGCACGGCCAGGAGGACTTCGAGCGCGGCCAGGAACTCGGACTCGACGTGTTCTCGCCGGTCGCCGGCAACGGGGAGTTCACCGACGCCGCCGGCGACTACGCGGGCACGTTCGTCCGCGACGCCAACCCCGAGATCGTCGACGACCTCGACGCGGCGGGGCGCCTGCTCCACGAGGGGCGCCACACCCACCGGTACGGGCAGTGCTGGCGGTGTGACACCGACATCATCTTCCTCGCGACCGACCAGTGGTTCATCACCGTCACCGACGTCAAGGACGAACTGCTTTCGAACATCGATGACGCCGAGTGGCACCCCCAGTGGGCGCGGGACAACCGCTTCCGGAACTTCGTCGAGGACGCCCCGGACTGGAACGTCTCGCGCCAGCGCTACTGGGGCATCCCGCTGCCCATCTGGGTCCCCCAGGACGTCCCGATCAGCGAGGTGACCGACGACGACGTGCTCGTCGTCGGCACCCGCCAGGAACTCGCCGAGCGGGCCGATCAGGCGGTCGACCCCGACGACATCGACCTCCACCGGCCCTCGGTCGACCCCATCACGATCACCGAGGACGGCACCACCTACGAGCGCGTGCCGGACGTCTTCGACGTGTGGATCGACTCCTCGGTCGCGACGTGGGGGACGCTCGGCTTCCCCGAACGGCAGGAGGAGTTCGAGGAACTGTGGCCGGCCGACCTGATCGTCGAGGCCCACGACCAGACCCGCGGGTGGTTCTGGTCACAGCTCGGGATGGGCACCGCCGCGGTCGGCGAGAGCCCCTACGAGCGGGTGTTGATGCACGGCTTCGCCAACGACAGCGACGGCCGCAAGATGTCCAAGTCGCTGGGCAACATCGTCACCCCCGAAGAGGCCATCGAGCGGTTCGGCCGCGACCCCCTCCGGACCTACCTGCTCTCGCACAACCAGCACGGCGAGGACCTGGCCTTCGAGTGGGACGGTCTCGGGGAGGTCCAGTCGAAGCTGAACATCCTCTGGAACGTGTTCCGCTTCCCGCTGCCGTACATGACCCTCGACGGCTACGACCCCGCCAACGCCGACCTCGCGGAGGGCGACCTCTCGACCGTCGACGAGTGGGTGCTCTCGCGGCTCCAGACGGTCAAAGCCGAGATGGACGAGGCCTGGGCCGACTACGCCCCCCACGACGCGCTCGACGCGCTCCTTTCCTTTGTCACCGAAGACGTCTCACGGTTCTACGTGAAGGCGATCCGGAGCCGGATGTGGGAGGAGGAAGATTCGGCCAGCAAGCGGGGCGCCTACGCCACGCTCTCGACGGTGCTGCTCGAAGTCGTGCGCCTGCTCGCGCCGGCGGCGCCGTACCTCGCCGAGGAGATGTACCAGCACCTCGACGGGTCGGCGACGACGATCCACGCGCTTGACTGGCCGGCAGTCGACAAACAGTGGCGTGACCCCGAACTCGAAGCGCAGATGGCCGTCCTCCGGCGCGTCGAAGAGGCCGCGGCGACCGCCCGCCAGCAGGGCGGCCGGAAGCTCCGGTGGCCCGTCTCGCGGGTCGTCGTCGAGAGCGACGACGAGTCCGTCCGCGAGGCCGTCGAGGCGCTCTCGGACCTGCTCGCCGACCGGGTGAACGCCCGCGAACTGACCACCACCGACGACTTCGGCGAACTCATCACGCGGGCACAGCCGAGGATGAACGTCATCGGGCCCGAGTTCGGCGCCGACGCGCAGGCGATCATGGAGGCCGTCGAGGGGAAACCCCGCGACGAACTCGGCGCGGACCCCTCGGTAGTCGTCGACGGCGAGGAGATCAGCCTGGACGAGGAGATGGTCGGGTGGGAAACCGACACGCCGGAACACCTCTTCGGGGCCGAGTTCGACGGCGGCCGGGTGTTCGTCGACACCACCCTGACCGACGACATCGAGGCCGAGGGCTACGCCCGCGACATCGTCCGCCGGATCCAGGAGATGCGAAAGCGCCTCGATCTGGCCGTCGAGGAGCGCATCCGGACCGCGGTCCACGTCGACGACGACCGGATCGCGGACCTGGTCGCGCCCCACGAGGACCTCGTGGCCGAGGAGACCCGGACCGCCGAGTGGGTCGACGGCGACGACTTCGACCCCGGGACGTTCGAACTGGTCGAGGAGTGGGACGTCGAGGACGCGACGGTCACCATCGCCATCGACCCGGTCGAAGCCGAGTCCCGGGCGGCCTGAGCGCGGCGCCCGCCTCTCGACCGCGAGGGTACTCGCCCCTCGACCGCGACCCGACGGCTCCCGGGACCGCGGCTTCGACGCCCCTATTTGCGGCCCGTCCGAACGACCGCCGATGCCACAGCCGCCGCTGGTGCTCGACATCGACGGGACGCTCACCACGCCTGACGAGACGGTCGACCCCAGGGTGTTCGACGTCCTCCCCGCGTGGGACGGGCCGGTCGTGCTGGCGACCGGGAAGGCGTTCCCGTACCCCGCCGCGCTGGCGCACTTCGTCGGCATCCCCCAGGTCGTCATCGCCGAGAACGGGGGGGTGGTCTGCACTCGGGAGGAGGTGACCTACACCGGCGACGCCGAGCGCGCCCGCGCGGTCGCCGAGGCGTTCGCGGAGCGCGGCGGCAACCTCGGGTGGGGAGCGGTCGACCTGACGAACCGCTGGCGCGAGACCGAAGTCGCGGTCCACGTCGACGCCGACGAGGCCCTGCTCCGGGAGGTCGCTGCCGAGTACGACATGGAGGTCGTCGACACCGGGTTCGCCTACCACGTGAAGGCGCCGGGCGTCGAGAAGGGCGTCGGCCTGGAAGCCGTCGCCGACTCGCTCGGCCGCGACCCCGCGGAGTTCGTGGCGGTTGGCGACAGCGAGAACGACGCCTCGACGTTCGGGGTCGCCGGGCGCTCCTTTGCGGTCGCGAACGCCGACAGCGTCGCCCGCGCGGCCGCCGACCGGGTCACCGACGCGAGCTACATGGACGGGACCCTCGAAGCGCTCGACGCCGTGGCGGCCGGCCGGTGAGAGGGGGTGGACGGGGCAGACACCCCGCCTAGCAAGCGCTTTGTACTGCAGAGCCCCGAACTACTCGTGTGATCCTGCCCGAACTGCGCCCGCGGCACGGGTTCTACGCGCTGGGAACCGTGGGCGTCACGGTCGGGATCCTGTATCTGCTGGGTCGGGGGATGAGCCTCGGAACCGCCCTCGAAGCGCTGACGATCCTGGTGCTGTCGGCGAGCGTCTGGCATACCGGCACCCAACTCCGGGACCGATCGGTTTCTGTCCCGGGGCAGTGGCGCGCGCTGTGGCTCACGCTGGGCGTCGTCGGAGCGTTCGTCGCGCTGGCGGTCGCCGTCTGGGCGACGTGGCTCCTCGAGGGAGAGGGTCGGAAACTGTGGTTCCTCCTTTCGTTTGCGGGGGCGCTCGGGGCGGCGGTCGGCTCCCGGAGCACCCTGTACGCCATCGAATCCCAGGAGCAGGTGGCTCGCTCCCAGGAACTCGCGAAACTCCTCAAGGTCAACCAGCGGGTGCTCCGTCACGACCTCCGGAACGAACTGGCGATCGCGCTCGGCCACCTCGAAACCGCCGAGGGAAACGCCGGCGACGGGGTCGCGTCGGACCTCGACGTCGCGCGGGACCACCTGAACCGGCTGCTGGCGACGAGCGACGGGACCCGACGGATCGTCTCGATCTGGGAGGAGACCGAGCGCCGCGAGTTCGACCTGTCTGCCCTGCTGCGGGAGCACGCGAACCGGATCGCCAACACCTATCTCGACGCGACGGTCACGACCGATCTCCCGTCGGCGTGTCGGGTGGTCGCCAGCCCGTGGCTCCCGGTCGCGATCGACGAGGCGCTGGAGAACGCGATCGAACACAATCCGGCCGACGTGTCGGTGACGGTCGTCGCGACGGTGGACGACGACGCGACGGTAGTCGAGATCAGCGACGACGGACGGGGCATCCCGGCGGCCGACCTCGCGGCGATGGAACTACCGGAGGAAACGCCGCTCGCCCACGGCGAGGGGGTCGGCCTCTGGACCATCTACTGGACGGTCGTCGCCTCCGGGGGAGCGCTCACGTTCGCGACAAACGATCCCCGGGGGACAACCGTCCGGATGACGTTGCCCGCGGCCGATTCGACGTCGCTGATTCCCCCCGGCCGTAGCCGGCGCCGAACGGGAGCGACCGCGACCAGCGGCGACGGGGCCTGACTGACGGCCCGGGGTCGCATCACGCGACGACGTCTGCCACCCAGTCGCCGAACGCGGCGTCGACGTCGGCCTCGTCGAAGCGCTCGATACAGGGGACGTCGTGGGGGTGAAGGTCCTCGGCGCGGTCTGCGAGGGCGGGATACCGCTCGGCGGTCGTCTTCGCCAGCAGGATCGCCTCCGCGTCGTCGTGGACCTCGCCGTCCCACCGATAGGTCGACCGACAGTCGACCCGGTTGACGCAGGCTGCCAGTTCCTCCTCGACGAGCGCGTGGGCGAGGTCGGCCGCGGCGTCGCGCGGTACGGCAATGTAGGCGGTGGTCACGGTTCAGTGGTCAAACGGGACGAACGCACCGTTGATGTCCCACTCGTGGATGCAGTACTTGTTGCCGACCTTCCGGTCGCCCTCGACCTCTCGAATCCGCCAGCTTTCGGCGTCCTCGTCCCACACCTCCTGGCGGCCGCATCGCTCGCACACCCGTTTTTTCGGCTTCCGAAGCGTTTCCGTGGGCATGTACGGCCGTCGGTCGGGGAGGGAAATAAGGCTGACTCAACCGGCCGTCCGTCGCCCGACTGTGGGGCCCGCCTCCGGGGGGAGGGTGTCAGATGCCCGCGCCCGACCGGCCGATTCAAGCGTCCCCCGAGCCTGGGGGAACCATGGGATTTCACACGTTCGACCCGGCGAGCGCGGACCGTCTCGAGGACCCCACCCGGTTTCGATTCCTCTCCCGCGAGGAGTTACTGCAGGCCCTCTCGGTGCCGAAGGACGCGACGGTCGCAGACCTCGGAAGCGGGACGGGCTTTTACACCGACGAGGTCGCGCCCCGGGCGGGAACCGTATACGGGGTCGACGTCCAGGCGGAGATGCACGAGCGGTACCGCGAGAAGGGCGTTCCCGGGAACGTCCGACTGGTGACCGCCGACGTGAACGACCTCCCCTTCGACGACGGCGACCTCGACGCCGCGTTTTCGACGATGACCTTCCACGAGTTCGGGTCGGCCGAGGCGCTGTCGGAACTCGCCAGGACTCTGTCGCCCGGGGGACGACTGGTCACCGTCGACTGGTCGGCCGCCGGCGCGGGGGAAGACGGCCCACCACGGGCCGAGCGGTTCGACCTCGGCGACGCCGCGTCCCGACTCGCTGACGCCGACTTTCGGGTGTGCCGCGGCGAGGAACGACGGGAGACGTTCCTGTGCGTGGCGGTCGCCCCCTGACGGGGAAAGAATTGGACGTTCGTCCAACGATAGTTCGGCGGCCACCGACCACGATTAGTATTACCCCAGCATCAACGCTTATCCGGCACCGTATCGAACTCAGGGTATGACAGTCGACAGCACGACACTCGATCCGTACTCGGCGGATCGGGGATACTTCGAGTGTCGGGACTGTGCCAACCGTGAGGTGGCGTCCGAGCGGTTGACCGAGTGTCCCGACTGCGGCGGACAGATGCGAAACATCGCCGTTCCGCGGGAGTGAGAGGGCGACGCCGTCCCGGAATGGCGGCGTCTGGGAACCGCCGCGCCGTCCCGGGGACGGCGGCAGCGTCACCGAACGACGGCGTCGTCAGCCGGTTGGCTGTCCAGAGAGTCAGTCGCTTGCGGTGACGCCGGTCTCGACCACGCCGGCGTAGCGGTCGAGTGCCACGACCCCGGCCGCGCCGACGACCGCGGCGCCGCCGAAGACGGCGATCACCTCTGGCGTCCAGGCGCCCCCGCTCTCGGCGAGTTTCTGTCCGGTCCTGACGACCGGCGCCCGGAGTGCTCCGACGATCAGGCTCACGAGGAAGGCGAGCGTCGCCCGGCGGCGGGTCTCCAGGGCCCACCGGACCACGTGGGCGACGCTGAACAGCCCCACGACCGCACCGGAGACGAACACCGTGACCGTGATCCCCGGGTCGATGACCGCCGCGGGCTCCCCCCCGGTGACGACCGCGAGGGCGGCGTCGACGAACGCGCGTAATCGCCCGACCATGTACTCGTACTGCCCGAGGATGATCAACAGAAGCGACCCCGAGACCCCGGGGAGGATCATGGCGCTGACGGCGACCGCGCCGGCGACGAAGACGACCGGGCCACCGGTTCCGAACGCCGCGGCCGCCTGCCCCGAGGCGACGAAGGCGAGCAGAAAGCCCGCGACGGCGGCGGCCGCCCGCCCGGGGGTGTCGACGGTCACCTGCTCCCACAGCACGACCGCCGAGGCGCCGATGAGCCCGAAGAAGAAGCCGAAGGTCAACACCGGGACGGCCTCGATGGCAGCGTCGATCAGGCGCGTCACCGTGACCACCGCGGTGAGGACCCCGGTTCCCAGGGCGAGCAGGAACGGGCCGTCGACGGCCCGGAAGGCCGCGACCGCCTCGTCGAACCGCCCGGGCAGGACACCCCGGAGGACGCCGACGATCCGGCGGGGCGAGATGGCCGTGAGTGCCGCGATCAGGCGCCCGTAGATGCCCGTGATGAGCGCGATGGTCCCGCCCGAGACGCCGGGGACCGCGTCGGCAGCGCCCATGCAGAACCCCTTGAGGTAGACGACGAGCCACGGCGATCCGGCGACCCGGCCGCGGGACCGGTCGGTCGCGGCGTCGACGGATTCGTCGCCGCCGCCGGTCGGGCCACCAGTCGACTCCTCGCCGCCGTCGGTCACGGCGTCCGCGGACTCGCTACCGCGGTCGATCACGGCGAGGACGGGGGTGCCGCGTGATCGGCGCCGGCCGACGAGCCGATCGGTTCGGCGTCGAGGGACTCAGCCGACCCCTCGGCGCTCGTGTTTCCGACCTGTAGCTCCTGGGCCTGCCGGTCGAGTTCGACCGAGAGGGTGCCGTCCCCGTCGCCGTTGACGGCGCCTTCCGGCACCGAAAGCTCCGACGAGTGCGAGACGACCCAGCCGGAGTCGTTGAGTTGCGGGGTGGTCCGGACGGTGTACGTGCCGTTCGCCCGGACGCTCACGTTCGTGTAGCCGTTCCCGGGCCCGTACTCCGCGTACCCGTCCGTCGAGTACGGCAGCGTCAGTTCGAACTCGCCGTCCTGGTCGGCCCGGGCGCGCTGGGTGTACTGGAAGGTGCTGTCGGTGGTCGGGACTTCCATCTCGACTGTTGCGGTGACGTTCGCGTTCGCGGGCGCGCCGCTCCCCTCGACGGTCGCGCCGGGGACCCGCTCGAAGGACTTGACCCACGACGGCGAGGAGGACACCAGCGCGTTCGGCGGCACGCCGGTCATCCGGCTGGTCGAGAGCACCGCCTGCTGGTAGGACCGGGAGTTGAACGCGGAGGTGTTGCTCACCTTGACGAGCCGGTAGTGTTCGAGCGCGGGCACCCGCTCGCTCGGGAAGGACCCGATGCCGCCAAGCTGGGCCGAGCCGTCCTCGCGGACGAACTCCCGGGCCGCCGCGGTCGAGTTGAACTCCTTGACCACCGAGCTGTCGTCCTGGGGGACCGTCTTGACCTCCACGGTCTCGCCCGCCTGCGTCCGGGCGCTCACCTCGTCCCAGTCGACGACGACCGGGGACGGGCCGCGCGCGCTGCCGTGGTACTCGTAGAGCCGGATCATCTGGCTGTCGTAGTAGCGCTGGTGCCGGACCTGGAAGCTCTGCTGGAACTCCTGGGAGTAGATCTGCTCGTAGAAGTCAGCCTGGCTGATGTTACCCTCGTCGTAGAAGACGGTCGGCGCGCCGAACTTCGAGGTCGGCTCGACCATCTGCCAGTCGACCATCACGAAGCGGGTGCGGTTGCCCTCCGTACTCTCGTCGCGCAGGACATTCTCGGCCCGGGTCTCGTTGGGCGCGAGCAGGTAGTTTGCGGCCGTCGTCGCCCCCTGCTGGAAGGGGTTCGCGTTCGGAATGCGCTCCCCGCGGACGGTGATCCAGTGGCCGTAGTCCCACCACGACATCACGCCGTAACTCCCCTCGGAGTAGCTGAAGTCGTCGGTCTCGGTGTACGTTCCGTAGTACTCCATCCTGGAGTCGGCGCCGCCGAGTTCGCCCTCCGCGGGCGTCTGGGCGTTCATCCACTGGAGCGTCCCGTCCCACTGGGTGATCCCGCCGGGGGTGTTGCCCTGGCCCGCTTCCCAGGCGGTGTTGCTCCGGTCGAACTGCGCGTTGCCGGTGTCCCGGATGTCGATCGGCACGAGCAACACCGGGGCGAACACGAGCATCAGCACCGCCAGGACGACGACGACCTGGTAGCCCTTGACCTCCGACGCACGCCGGGGAAGCGACCGCAGGTCGAGGTACTCCAGGAACTGTCCGATCAGGAACGCGTTCATCACGGCGACGGGGACCGCCAGGTAGTAGTTGAACCGGGTCTGGGTGAACGCGGCCGAGGTGATAAACGCCGCCCACACGAGGACGAACAGGTGGTCAGCATCGTGGTCGACCAGCAGCGCCGCACCGACGACCACCGCCGTGACGATCCCGAGTCCGACGAGCGAGGAGTCCACGCCCACCGCCGCACCGATTCCGTCGGGGATCGCCGGGATCAGGAACAGCAGCCCCACGACGACGAGACTGCCGACGGCGAAGCCGAGCCGCCTGATGTCGTCGTGTTTGACCAGCGGCCGTCCGAGCAGCCACACGGCGCCGGCGATGCCCGTAAACAGGGTGAAACCGTAGTCGCTGATGATCCGGTTGGTCGGCGTCAGCCGGAGTTGCCGGAGGGAGGTGGGGGCGAGATACGGTTGTGCCTCGCCGATGGTCCGGGTCTCCGCGCCGGCGCTGAACCCGACGGTCCGGAGCAGGTTGCGCTGGATCACGCTCAGCGTGCCCGGCAGGAGGACGGCGACCAGCCCCAGTCCGAGGAGGATCGCCGCCAGGACGACGACCGGGTAGAGCCAGGGGTCGAGGTCGCGCTCGCCCCACGTCCGGGCGAGCCACGCCATGAACGCCGCTCCGGCGGCGATGGCCACCGCGATCCCGGGCTGGAGCAGCGAAAAGCTGGTCGGGGTGAAGCCGAGCGTCTGGAGCGGGACCAGAAGCAACACCGCCGTGACGCCCATCGAGAGCGCCGTGCCGAGGGCCACCGGCTCGGGGGACCGTCCGTTGACGACGTCGCTGGAGAGCTTCAGCACGACGAACAGCCCGAAGAGCCCGATCAGGAGGACGCCGGGCGGCCACACCCACACGTACAGCGCGGTGGCGACGCCGGCGACGGCCGACCAGAGCAGCGTCGGCCGGAGCCCGTCGACGTCGCGGTCGACGAGCAGTTCCCACACCGGCTTCTCGCGTTCGACGGTCGTGAGCATCCCGAGCAACCCGAGCACCGCAAGCGCCTGGAACAGCGGCTCGGCCGCGTTGTGGTCGGCGACGCCGACGAGCGTCCGCGAGAGGAACACGCCGGGCTGGAGTGCCAGCACGACGGCGGCGACGACGCCGGCGAACCGACCCGCAAGCCGCTTGCCGATGAAGTAGGTCGGGACGGCGGCGAGCGCGCCGAAGACAGCCGGGGCGACGAGCAACGTCTCGGCGACCAGCGTCTCGCCCGGACCGCCGAGGCCGACGACGAGCGCGGCGGTCGCGATCAGTTGGTCGTACAGCGTCCCGAACTGGCCCACGCTCGTCCCGTACGGGAAGTACGTCCACGGGTCGAAGGGGATGTTCATCGGCCAGTTCCGGACGGTGTACCGGACCTCGCGGAGGTGATACCACGCGTCGTTTCCGGAGAACAGTATCTCGCCGCCCCGAACGAAGTTGTCGTAGGACTGGAGCCGGATCCACAGCATCGTGGCTACCACGACCAGGAGGGCAGGGACGTGATACCAGTCTTCGAGGAGGTCGAGGACGGATTTCCCGTCCTCGCCGCTCTCGCTAGACGAAGCCATTACCCGCACATCCCTAACGGGAGCCATAACACTTGCGGAACCGGGAGACGGCCGCCTCGACTGGGCCATCCTCCGGTTTGGAGAACGAACGGACTCGGGGGCCCGGATGGTCAATCTTAATGGTTCGGCCGGGGGAAGCGGAAGCGATGGCAGCGCATCGCCGACGAACGTCACGCCGGGGGGGAGGGCGATGACCGCCGACGGGAACGAGTTCGAGGCCGCGTGGCTCGGATCGGAGGACCCGCACGCGACCCTGGACGCGGAGGCCGTGCTCTCGGCCACGACGGTCGTCGTCCCCACGAACCGCGAGGAGAACTACACGCGGGAGTCGATCCCGGAGTGGCTCGACGTGGTCGTCGCGACCGACGACGGACTGAACGTGGCGCGCAACCGCGGCATCGAGCGCGCCACCGGTGAGTGGATCGTGCTCGCGGACGACGACATCACCTTCCCGACGCGGCTGACGGCGGCACTGGTCGACTCGATGCACGAGGGCCACCTCGTCGGCCTGGAGGACTTCTGGCCGATGCGGTACGTGATCGGTCGCTTCATGGTGTTTCACCGGTCGCTGTGGGACCACGTCGGGGGGTTCGACGAGTCCCGTCCCCACGGCGGCGACACCGACTTCGCAATCCGCTGTGAGAAGGCAGGCGCGCGGGTGCTCCGCCTGCCGCGGCGACTGATCCCCCACCACGACGCCACCTCCGAGTTCTCGAAACTGCAGCATCTGGAGTGGCTCGCCTATCTGCTCCGGCGACACCCACGCCGCGGGGCGGTGCCCGCGCTCAAACTCGCCCTGAAGAACCTCGGGGTGCTCACCCCCCGGGAGACGGAGTATCCGGAGGGGTGGGCGAGCACCGTCTGGACCCCGCCGGGCGAGAACCGGGACCGGAGCGCCGAGTGACGATGGACGAGGCAGGAACCGGCCCGAACGTCCTGCTGGTCGTCCTCGACAGCGTGCGGGCGCGCAACACGTCGCTGCACGGCCACCACAACGAGACCACGCCGTACCTGGAGTCGCTCGCGGCCGAAGGGCGACAGTACGAGCAGGCGCGTGCGGCGGGGACCGAGAGCATCTCCAGTCACACGAGCCTGTTCACGGGGTATCACGTGCGCGAGCATGGGATCACCAACCGCCGGAACCGGCTCACCGACGGCCACACGGTCTGGGAGCGGCTGGCCGCCGACGGCTACCACACGGGGGTGTTCTCGAACAACCCGTTCCTCACGGAACTCCCGGTGGGCCTCTCGGAGGCGTTCGACACCGTCGTCGGGCGGTCGCGGGAACTGCCGTATCCGGACGCCGTGAACCCGAAGGACTTCGTGATCGACGCCGGGGACGGCCCCGGGAAGTACCTCGCCTTCCTCCGGGCCGCGATCGACAGCGGCCGCCCCGTCGGTTCGCTGGTGAACGGGCTGTCGTTCAGGCTCCCGGACCGGTACGAGCGACGGCTGCCGGCCGCGTTCCGCGCCGACGCCTCGGCGACGAGGTACGCCGAACGCTTCCTGGCGTGGGAAGCCGACGTCGACGGCCCCTGGGCGGCCTGCGTCAACTTCATGGACGCTCACTTCCCCTACGAGGGCGGCTCACACGACCGCTGGGGCGGCGAGGAACTCGAACGCCTCCAAGACGCGATGGCCGACCAGGTGTGGGAGTTCCCCGGCGGCCAGCGGCCCTGGTGGCAACGCGAGGCCCTGGAGGCCCTCTACGACGGCGCCATCCGCCGGTGTGACGCCGAACTCGAACGGATCGTCGAGACGCTCCGGGACCGGGGACGGCTGGACGAGACGCTCGTCGTCGTCACGGCCGACCACGGCGAGGGGTTCGGCGAGCGCAGCCTCGTCCGCCCCGACCAGCGGTGTGTCGGTCACGGCAACGGCGGCCTGATGCAGGAGTTGCTCCACGTCCCGCTCGTGGTCCGACACCCGGCGATCGAGGCGGGGGACGTGGTGGAAGCGCCCGCGACGCTGACGGCGTTTCCCGCCGCCGTCGAGTCGTTCGTCTCCGGGGAGCCGGACCCGTCCGCGACGCCGTTCGTCCCCGACGGACCAGTCGTCGCGGCCACCGACGGCATCGACCCGGACACCCAGGAGCGCGCCCGGGAGTTCCTCGACGACATCGACGTGCTGACCGCGCCCGCGGATGCGGTCTACACGGGAACGGACGGCGGCGTCGAGAAGGCCGTCAGGTGGGGCGACCGCGAGGCCCTGGTGGCGGTGCGGGACGCCCGAGCGCGGTGGCGCGTCGACGACGCGGCCGACGTCGACGGGGTGATCGAAGAGTTCGAGGACCGCGGGGTCCGCGCCGAGGCCGACGACGTCGACGACGCGGTCCAGGAGCGCCTCGAAGACCTGGGCTACGCGTAGGCGCCGAAGAGCGCGGACGGCCCTGTCGAGGCCCTCAGACGTACCCGAGGTCTTCGAGGCGCCTGCGCGTCGTCTCGTCGATGTCCTCGTCATCGCCCCGTTTGACCCCTGCATCGGCGACGTCCGCGAAGGCGTCGTCCAGTTCCCGGGGCGGATCGGGGGCCGCACCGTCGCCGGCGACCGCGTAGGAGGTGCGTGCGTCGACGACCTGTACCGTCCGGGCCCGGTCGCGCCAGGCGACGTGCTTTCTGACGCCGGGGCCCTGCTCGACGTAGGCGGCCCGCGAGGGGCCATCGAGCGCGTCGAGTGCGTCCTCGGAGGCGTACTCGCGGGCCCTGATCTTGGCGGAGTCGGGAAGCCCCCGGTAGGAGACGAGCGTGGGACCGTCGACGAACGGCCGCGTCGGGTCCTCGCCGGCACGGGCGGCCGCGACGGCGTCGGGGAAGTGGGTGAGCGACGCCGGCGCCGAGCGCCGGCGCCCCTCCTCCTGTCCCGGCTCGCGCACGACGAGGGGCACGTGGAGCAGTTCCTCGGCGATTCCCGGCCCGTGGCCGGCCAGGCGTGCCGGCTGGACGTGGCTGTACTCCCCGAAACACTCGCCGTGATCCGAGGTGATCACGACGAGCGTCTCGTCCAGGTCGCCGCGGGTTTCGAGCGTCTCGATCAGACGACGGAGCTGTGCGTCCATCCCGTGGATCGTCCCGTCGTAGAGGGCCTCCAGGGCCTCGCGTTGCCACCAGGGCCGCTGGCCGCCGACGAACTCCCACACCTGGTCGGCCATCGCGTCCTGGAGCTGGTGGAGGGTGTCGTCGCCCCAGCGGTCGTGATCGGGGGACGGCTGGTAGGGCAGGTGTGCGTCCATGAGATTGACGCAGGCCGCCCAGGGCCCGTCGACGTCGCCGGCCCAGTCGAGAAACAGGTCGACGTAGACGTCGGCGCCGGTCGCCGGCGAGAACCGATCCGGGAGCAACTGGGGGTAGTCCCAGGCGAGTTTCACGAGCGCGCCGTTGGCGAGCGACCGGACGGGTCGGTCGTGGTCGAGACAGGCCTGGAGGTACGCACGGAACTGGCCCTGTCCCTCCCGCTGGACGAACTCCGTCGGATCGAGCGCGTCCCGGAAGGGGACGTTTCGCGGCCCCTCGACGACGTCGAACCCCCGGTCCAGGCCGGCGTCGCTGACGGTGAGAAACGGGTTCTCGGAGAACACGCCGGTGTCGTAGCCGGCCTCCTGCAGGTCCTCGAAGACGGTGTGTCCCGGTTCGAGCACGTCCGTCGGCCCCGCGAGGCCGTGCTCGGCGACGTGGAACCCGGTGAACAGGCTCGCGTGGCTCGGCAGGCTCCAGGTCCCCGGCGCGCGGGCCTGCTCGAAGACGGTCGCTTCCCCGGACAGGGTCTCCAGGAACGGTGTCGTCTCGTTGTGGTGGCCGTGCAGCGACGTGTTGCGCGCACGCACGCTGTCGAGGATCACCAGGAGCACGTTCGGAGATGCGTTCGGTTCTACACCCATTCCTGGTCGCCATTCGCGCAACGACGCATTTGATACCCATGGTTCGGTCGTGGACGCACCGCCGTGACGGGGCGTCTCGGGAGCGAAAGCACGTACGAACCGCGAAATCGAAACGAACAATCTTTAATCGCTCCCTATCCACCGGGTGACATGGCGGTCAACACGTTGGAGTTCGGTGAGCGGGCCATCGGGCCGGACGAAGACACGTACATCATCGCGGAAGCTGGGATCAACCACAACGGAAGCCTCCAGATCGCCAGGGAACTGATCGACCTCGCGGCCGAATCTGGGGCTGACGCGGTCAAGTTCCAAAAGCGGACCCTTCGAGAGACGTACCAGACCGATCTCGTCGAAGACCCGTCTATCGGCGAAATGGGAGTCGAGTACACGATCTCGAACCTCAAAGACGTCCTCCTGACCGACGACCAGTTCCGCCGACTGGCCGAGTACGCCGAGGAATCGGACATCGAGTTCCTCTGCTCACCGTGGGACGACGAGAGCGTGGACTTTCTGGAGACGCTCGATATGCCCTTCTACAAGATCGGATCGCCCGACATGGTCAACTTCTGTTTGCTGGAGCGGGTGATCGAAACGGGCAAGCCCATCCTCCTTTCGACCGGGATGTCCGAGGAGTCCGAGATCGATCAGACCGTCAAGTTCCTGACCGAGCGGGACGCCGATTTCGGTCTGCTCCACTGCAGGAGTACGTATCCGGCACCGTTTCACAATCTCAACCTCGAGTTCATGCGGGTCCTGGACGAGCGATACGACGTCCCCGTCGGCTACTCGGGCCACGAGCGAGGGATAGCGGTGTCGGAGGCCGCAGTCACGATGGGCGCCTGCGTGCTCGAACGACACATCACCCTGTCCCGGGACATGCAGGGACCGGATCACGCCGCCAGCCTCGGCCCACCTGGGTTCAAGAAGCTGGTCCGGGACGTCCGCAACATCGAGGAGAGCCTCGGTGCGGGCCGGCGGTACCTGACCCGCGGGGAGTACAACAACCGCGTCGCCCTCAGCAAGAGCCTGGTCGCGGCGAAGGACATCGAAGCGGGAGCGACGATCGAACGCGAGGACGTCACCGCCAAGAGCCCGGGCAAGGGCATCTCGCCCCAGAAGCTCTACACCATCGTCGGCAGCACGGCGACCCAGGACATCCAGGCGGAGAAACTGTTCACCTGGGACGACGTCGGGGAAGCGGGGCTCGAAACGTACGACACGGGGCTGGAGAACTGGGGCGTCGTGGTCCGGTTTTCCGACATCGACGACCACGACTGGGGTGACCCGGACGTCTTCGAGTTCAGGGTCAACGGCGCCGACCTGAACGAATCCTTCGACCTCGGCTCCTACGACAAGGCACTCGGCATCCATGCGCCCGAACAGAAAGGCCACGACCTCGTCGACCTGAGTGCCCGGGACGAGCAGGAACGATCGTGGGCCGTCGAGATCATCCAGCAGGTGATCGACAAGACTCGCGACGAGATTGCACCGCATTTCCCGTCCGAGGTGACCCCACGGATCGTCATCCACCCCGGCGGCATCACCGAACACCACTCCGAGATGGAGGCCGTCCCCGAGATGAACGAGGCCCTCGAACGGTCGATGGCGGAACTCGACGGCGACGGCGTCCAACTGCTGCTGGAGAACATGCCGCCGCTCCCCTGGATCTACGGCGGCCAGCAGTACCACAACAACTTCATGCGGGCCGAGGAGATCGCCGAGTTCTGCGACCGAACGGGCTGGCGGCTCTGTTACGATACGTCCCACGCCAAACTCTGGTGTAACTACGCCGACGTGGACCTGGTCGAACACGCCCGGACGCTCCGTCCGTACGTCGATTACCTCCACGTCGCCGACGCCGCCGGGGTCGACGGCGAGGGGATCCAGATCGGCGACGGCGAGATCGACTGGGAGCGCCTCATGCCGGTCTACGAGGACTTCGACGGTCCGATCATCACGGAGATCTGGCGCGGTCACGAGAACCGGGGGAGCCGGTTCAAGGAAGCAGCCGAGAGGCTCCAGCGATACCGCTGACGGCGGCAGGCGGGAACGCGACCACCGAATCCCGCGCCGGCCCGTTTTTAGCCGGATCATCGGCAGCGGCGGGAGACAAACGGCCGTGGAGTTGCGGCCCCCTCCGGATCCGAACCCCGTCGTGGTCGACTCCGCCGACCTTATGTGGAGTTAGGGAGTCATGCGTATCGATGAGTACCGACTGCTTCTGTGGATCGGGACAAAAATCCCTGCTCCGGAGCACGGTTCGCGGTGGCAAGTCCCGTAACGTTGTCAGGTGCAAACGGTGTGGGGCCGTGCGCCTGGGCGCTGCCGACGAGAACGACCGACAAGCGTTCCACGAGTTGGGCCAGCAGTCGGACGAGATTGATCTCGACCCGCTGTCGGACGAATACGAGGAACGGAATCTGATCGACGTCCGTCGGCGCGTCAACTCGCTGCTCGGCGAACTCGACGGGAGCGAACGACTGCTGGACTTCGGCACCGGGATGGGGCATTTTCTTGCCGAAATCGATCCCTACGTCGACGACGCCGTCGGCAGCGAGATCAACCGACAGCGTCTCGAGTTCGTTCGGGAGGAACTCGGATACGACGTCTACGAGGGGACCGACGCAGTCCTCGAAGCGTTTGGGGAAGGGTCCCTCGACGTGATAACGATGTTTCACGTTCTGGAGCACCTCACAGACCCCGTCGAGCAACTAGAGCGGGTTGGCGAACTACTCGCCGAGGACGGGGTACTGTTCATCGAAGTGCCAAACCATGCGGACTGGCTTCTCGATCGATCCGCCGCCTACGCCGACTTCTACTATCAGGAGGCCCACGCCTACTACTTCACTTCGGAGACGCTGAACCTCGCTCTGGTCATGGCGGGATTCGGGAGCGACATCGCGGGCGTGCAGCGATACGGGCCACGCAACGCTGCACACTGGCTTCTGAACGGCGAGCCACAGCTCTCTGACCCCGACCGCAATAGGGACACGTGGTCGGAGCCAGCGAGCAAACTGTACGCCGGCCTCCTGGCGGCGGTCGGGCGGACCGACACACTCTGGGCCACCTGTCGGAAGTTCTGAGGCTGTCGAGGCCGCGGTCAGCGGCCGCGATCGCTCGGTGGACACGACCCGCACTGCCGGAAGATCGTCAGCCTGCCGCCGATGTGGCCGGCACGGATCGGCCATCAGTAAGGATTTCAGTTCTGCGGGGAAAGGCGGCTGTATGAACGGAAACACTGTCGCTATCATTCAAGCCAGGATGGGATCGAGCCGGCTCCCGGGGAAGGTACTGCTACCATTGGACGGGGAACACGTGCTGGCCCACGACATCGAACGTGTGCGTGCCGCCGACGCGGTCGACACCGTCGTCGTCGCGACGTCGTTCCACCCCCCGGACGACATCGTCGCGAACGTCGCTCGACAGGCGGGGGCGGAGATCTACCGTGGAAGCGAGGACGACGTTCTCGCACGTATGCGGGACGCCGCCGCGGAACACCACGCCGACGTGGTCGTTCGACTCACCGGGGACAATCCGTTCGTCGAACCGAAGCTAATCAGTGCCGCTGCCAGGGAAGTCGCCACCGGCTCCGCGGATTACGCCTCGAACAAGGTCGAACGAACCTGGCCCCTCGGGGTCGATGCCGAGGCCTTCACGTTCGAAAGCTTCGATGCGGTCGAACAGCAAGCGCGTGAACCACACCACCGGGAACACGTGACGCCGTACTACCACGAGCACCCGGACCGATTCGACCTCCGGAACATCTCGGTCGAGGACGTGTACGGCGACCGACCGTTCGAGGCCGGTCCGGAGCTCCGACTGACTCTGGATGAACCGTCCGATTACGACCTGTTCCGTCGGGTCTATCGGGAGGTGTCGTACGACGACATCATCGACGTGCCCCGCGTCGTCGATTACATCGTCTCCCGAGATCTCTCGGAGGCCAACTCCGAGGTCGAACAACGGACCGGCTGGTGACGGCGGATGACCGACACGTACATCGAGCGTGAGGGCGTCCTGTATCGCGAAAGCGAATCGTTCTCTCCGGTGGTCTCCCCCAGTGAGGCCTACGAACGCGGACTCCTCTCGTCGGACAAGCGCCTCCACGTGCTCCAGAACCGGATCCACTACGCTCTCGGGGATTACCTGAACGGGGGATCACCACACAGCCTGGAGGTCGTGACCGAGATCATGGCGGATCTCGGAATCGACGCCGACCCGACGTCCCCGTTCGAAACCCTCACGACGTATTTCGCTCACCTCGATTCCGCGCTCCCTTCCGCCACCGACCAAGTGACCGTTCGGCCCTCGGCGTTCGATCCGGAATCGTATCGGAACAACGATCTCGAACGAGAGATCGTCGAGGTTCAGTCGAGGCTCGACGTTGTGAGGGACCTTCTCGCGGGTGCGTACTTGCACGGGAGCTTCGGCGACAAACAGTACGTCCCGAACTACAGCGACGTGGACCTCCTCGTGGTCGTCGACGGGGAAGCGCTCCGGCGGCCGGCCTCGCTGGCCACGCTCCGGAACCGACTGACGTCGCTCAAGGAATCGTTTTACTACGTGGACCCCCACCAGCACCACGGCGCGATGGTCGTCGCAGAACCCCTGCTACGGGCCTACAATCGGGCCTACCTCCCGCCGGTCGCCCTCTCGAAGGCGACTTCCCTTCTGGGTGACGAACCGCTCACCGTCGGAATCCGTCCCGACCGACTGGAGTTACGACATGGGTTCTGGCGCGTGTTACAGACGCTTCGGCGGACAGTTCACGACGGCGTGTTCCCGTCGACTTTCGACAGTCGCCGCCTCGACGACACCGGGACGGGCCCCCTCTACTGCTTCAAGCACTTCACCAGTCTGGTGATGTTACTGCCGTCGCTGTACCGATCTGCTGTCGGTGATCCAGTCTATAAGGCAAACTCGTTCGACATCCCGGCACTCGACCGGCGGCAGATCGACGGCGACATCGTCCGCCGCTGTTCCGCGGTTCGACGCCGCTATCCCGAATTGATCGAGTTCGAGCGGGATCGGGCGTACAGGGACGCCCTCCGGAGCGATCCTGGACAAGCCCGTGTCGACTACCACGCCCAGTCGACGCCGGATCGGCTGTGGGAGATGCTGGGAGACGGCTGCTTCCGGGACGCGCTCGCCCTCGCCGAGAACCTCTTCGATCAGATCCCGACGGACGGACTCTGAGTCAGTCGCCCAGCGTAGCGTCTCGGACCCTGGACGGGGACCACCTTCGGGGGCGACCTCGGATCGACGAGCGGCAAATTCATGGACGACCGGGAGCCATCTTGATCCATCGTGACCACGGAGTTCACACAGTTACCGAATCAGCTGTCTCTGGGCGACTACGAAACCGGACGTCGACGGCTCGTCGATCACTTCTCGGAATACGACGTCGTCCTCGGGATCTACGACTACGGGACGGTGCAACACCCCGGAATCTCCGATCTCGACATCATCCTTGTCGTGGAAGGGTCGACCGAACGAGACTGGTCCGGGGCCGTCTCGACGTCGTTCGACTCGCTGGTCGACGAACTGGTTGGCCGCGGCAACGTCATCGTGATGAACCGAGACGTCTTTCGAAACCTCCACTACATCGACCCCGGCCTGGAGCCACGACACCTGGCGGGGGAGGACGTCGACCGAAGGACGGTCGACGCCACGACGCAGAAACACCGGGATCACGCCTCCGTGATGGACTGGCTGCCCGAGCGGGTGTTCCAGGTCGAACGCCTTTCGGGATCGGACACGATTGCGGTAATGCGGGCGCTTCAGTTGCTGAAGTCACTCGGGTACTCGCTTCGGACCGTCGACGAACTGATCGGATTCGACCCGGGAGCGGCCTTCGTCGACGAGGTGAGTGACCTCCGGTCGTCGTGGTTCGACCTCGATCCAGAAACGCGTGAGACCGAACTGCTGGAGTTGATCGAGTCGGGCCGGGAGGTCGGTCGGGACGCGCTGTCGACGTGGTGGGACACGACTCCCTCGACGGTGTTCGCCGACCCGACCGGGCGAAGCGGATCAGGTGTCCTCTCGTACTTCGACGGGCTCGCCTACGTCGAAGGCGAGCGATCGGTGTCCAGGCGCGACGGGTGGGTGACAGTGGGGGTCCCGGTTCCGTGGTTCGACCACTATCGGGCGTACGCCTCCGACGAGCATAGCCTCGGGCGACTCATCTCGCGTTCGATGGTCGACGGTGAGTCCGACGACACGTCACTCGACCCGGGGTACCGGGAGTTCCTCGATCGCAAGCTAGAGATCTGTGCAGCGAACTTCGAGTGGGTCCGCCAGGTCGGGCTGGACTCGGGCGCCTTTCGTTTCGGATTCCTGCTCGGCCGAGCCTCGTGGTCCACCGACGAGTGGGAGACGCTCCGGGCTCGCCTCGATGGCCTCCGTGGCGCCGCCGAGTGAGTGTCCCGACCGGAGGACCGTCCCGACGTTCCGTGCGTCACCCTGAGTATGCGTCAGGGTTGAGAATCGGGTTCCCCGCGAGGCTCCACTCGCAGATCGAGTCGAACGGTTCGTTTCCGGGGACGATGTCGTCGTGTTCGACCGGCAGCAGTTCGATTTCGAACGTTTCGTCATCCGTTCGGTAGTACGGGAACTCGACGTGCTTGCGGACGAAGTAGTGATACGCGTACCGACGGCCACGGTCCTGCATCTCCGTGGTTGCTTCCAGTTCGCCGAGGCGGTTCAGGAACTCGACGTACTCCTCCGTCGATGACGCGTCGTAGGTCAGCCCGAGGTCGCGATAGTGCGTGTCGCCCGCCACGACGACGGGCCCGCGATGATAGGCCATCTCGATGCCGACGGTCGACGAGTAGACGAGACCGACGTCGATGTCCTCGATCATCTGGTAGGTGTTCACGTCGGTGTCCGGCGACAGCAGCGTCACGTTGTCCGGCAACGAGTCGTAACGGTTCTCGATCCAGACGCCGACCCGCTCGTTGGTACCCCGTTTGCTCTCTGCGGGATGGACTTTGATCACGAGTCGACAGTCGGACTGGTCGGCGAACCAGTCGATGGTGTCCTCGATCCATGCGAACACGTCCGGGTAGGCAGCGTCCTCGGCTTCCAGAGACGCGTCCCAGACGAGATTGGTAAACATCCCTGCGACCGTTTCCTCCGACGTTTCGATGGACTTCTCCGAGAGCGCGGAGTACCGGTGACGGATCTCCGATCCACCCCGGCGCCCGGCCATAATCTCGTCGGTGCGTTCGCGTTCGGGTTCCGAGAGGGGTCGATCGATGAACTCGCGAAGGAGGTCCTCGTCCTCGTATATCTGCAGTACCGAACGATTGCCGGTCCGCCCAAACACGACCGTTCCGTCCCGGTATCCCCGGCCGTGGCTGTAGCCGACGACGCCGCGGTCGTCGGCCACGGCGAGCGGAACGCCGCCGTAGACGTACACCGCGTCGTTCGCGAAGGCCGTCTCGAACTCGTATCTGTCGAACAGCGCGTTCACCGCGTCGGTCAGCTTACACGCCGTCTCGACGAACTGCAGGTAGCGGCGCCGTTCGACGCCGGAGTCGGACAGGTGGAACTTTCTGAAATGCTTCCGGGTGGACGCTTTCGCGAACTCCGACACCGCGACGTTACGATACGGTTCCGGGTCCGGTTCGGCGTAGCGTTCGACGTCGTACTCCGGGCTCGATGGGAGTTCCTCGGCGAGCGGGGTGGTGTCGATCCCGAACGCCTCGGCCATCTCGCTGCCGTAGTGGTGACAGACGTTACAGATCGCGTCGCTGGGCCAGTCGGCGGCCTTCCGCATACAGAGCCCGAGGTCAGCGTCGCACAGCGGCACGATCGGGCGATACCCCCGACACCGGAAGGCGTGAGCGAGGATGTAGTACCGGTAGGCGTTCCTGTTGTCGCCTTCGATCACGGGAAAGAGGACGTGTCCCTCGACGTCCTCGTCCGGAAGCGAGTAGTTCCGGATCTCCGGGTCAACGTCGAAGTCGGCCATCCCCGTGACGGCGTCGAAAGCCTCGACGAACTGCGGGCCGAGACCGACGCTGTCGGCGACTTCGAGAACCCGACGCTCGATGGCTTCCTTCATCAGCGGCCACTTTCTGTGGAGACCGCATAACCTCTTCGCACCCGACCAGGCACCGACGCGCTCCCATCGAGCATATCGGGGCCCCTTTTACGATCGGGGTCGTTCCCCCGCCACATGCCCAACTCGCCGCGGTACTCCATCGCCGTCTGCAACTACAACATGGTCGACACGCTGGAGGAATCCCTCCGGAGCATGGCCGACCAGGTCGACCCCGAACTGTTCGAGGTCGTCGTCGTCGACGGCGGCTCCACGGACGGGAGCCAGGACGTCCTCCGGCGTCTCGAAGCGGAGTACGACCACCTGCGCGCCGTCCTCGACCGCCAGGAGGAGATGGACTGGCTGGGCGGCGACCGCAACGTCTCCTTCGAGGAGTCCCGCGGCGAGTACGTCCTCGAATCACTCGACACGGACGACCGGTATTACGACGGAATCATCGAGGACTTCGTGACGATCTACCACACCCTGGAGCCACACGTCGACGGCGACTTTTTCCTCTCGGGGACCGGGATCAACATGGCCCCACGATCGCTCCTGCTGAAAGTGCCGTACTACGACCTCGGCGGCGCGGAGGATCGGGACTTCTGGCGACGGCTGTACGCCCGCGACGCGCTGATCTGGCTCGATCACGGCCCCGTCTCCGACCAGATCGGCTACCACAAGACCCTCCGCGATCGGATCAGCCGCGACGTCCACGGGAAGATCAGTGACTTCCAGTCCGGCATCTCCTTCCCGAGCACCATCGCCTACACCCTGCATCACGAACACTACTACATCCTTGAGGAGCGACGGTCCCGGCCGGTCGAGTTCGTCAAGCGACTGTACGACCTCGTCACCTACCCCTACGCCTATTTCAAGTCGCTGTCGGGCCACCGCCACGACGCGCCGCCGGAGTTTCGGCAGCGCGGGGCGCTCGAACGTCGCATCGCCGAGACGAGGTCGACGGTCCCGGAACTGGAGTCGGAGTACGGCTTCCGTGTCGACAGGGATGCACTGAGTCCGGCGGGACGCGAGGCGTATCTTCCAGACTGAGTCCCGAGCGGCCTGGGTCAGACCCCCGTCGAGCTATGGCCGGGCAGGCAGGGACGGAACCCACGGGAGGACGTTTCCGAGAGTGACCCTGAAGTGTCGGCTGACGCCCAGCAGGGCGAGGAAGTACGTCACCGCACCGATGCCGACGACGACCAGCAGCCAGACCCAGCCGCTGATCGTCACCAGATCCAGGGTGAGCAGTTCCACGACGCCGAACATGATCGCCCCGGCGATCACCTGATCGAGCATCGGCCGGGTCAACACCACGCCGCCGAACAGGCGATGGGCGACGATCTGATAGACACAGAACCGTAAGAACTCCGCGATAACGGTGCTGGCGATGACGCCGAGTAGTCCGAAGAGGTGGCCGAGGCCGACGGCAAGCGGGAGGTGGAGCAGGAGGATCGCGAGCCCCACGCGGAAGTTCAGCCGGGGGCGGTCGGTCGCCTGGGTCACCGTCCCGAGCGGACTGCCGTACACCTTGAACAGCTGAAACAGCGTCATGCCGACGAGCGCCAGCCCGGGGGCGTCCCGGAACTCCGGGCCGAACAGCGTCGTCATGAGCGCGTTCGGAATCGCGAGAGCGCCGAACACCATCGGGACGGCGATCAGGCCGGCGTAGGAGATGGAGTTCTTCAGGTCGGCCCGGACGCCGAGTCCGGCCGAGTCCCGGCCGCTGGACTTGACGTCGAGCGCGTCGGTGATGCTGGACGAAAAGAGGATCGCGGGCTGTGCGAGCTGGGAGGCGACCGTGTAGACCCCGACCGGTCCGGCCCCGACGAGCCAGCGGATGAGCAACACGTCCGCCGAGCTGTAGGCGTTGCCGACGAAGGAGGAGGGGATCACCCAGCGGGCGAAGTCGTAGATCCGTTCGAAGGTCCGACGGGTCGGCCGGGTCGGCAGTACGCCCGCGACGACGACCGAGAGTACCGCCGACAGCACGGTGGCGGCGAAGAAGCCGACGATGAGGCCGAACGCCTCCATCCCAAGCAGGAGGAATCCGACCTGGAGCAGGAGGGTGAGAACGCTCCTGGCGGTGTCGACCCACGAGGAGAGTGCGGGGTAGCCGATCCCGGCGTAGAACCGGTTCGTGACGTTGAACAGCCCCAGCGAGACGACGACGAGGATGACTCCACCTGCGAGTGCGCGCGAGCCGAAGTACGACACGGTGTACTCCCCGGCGACGAGAAATCCGACGGCGACGAGCACCGAGAACACGAGATGCACGAGCAGCCCGGCGCCCAGATACTCGGGGGCCGGGACGTCGACCTCGCTCACCCGCTTTTTCACCGCCGTCGCGGTGCCGGCCGGGAGTTGCGTGAGCACGAACGCCGCCGCGAGCACCGTCCGGTACTCGCCGAGTCCGACATCCCCGAGGACGTTCGCGAAAATCACGACGCCGCCGAATCCCAGCGCTGCGTTCAGCCCCTTGGCGCCGAGCGCGACGAGCGTCTCGCGGCCAATCGACAGCGACACCGTCTCGGCGTCGTCGGGGTCGATCGAGTCGTCGTCGAGGCCGTCGATCGACTCGGCGCCGGACCCACCGGTCGACTCGGCGTCCGAGCCGTCGCCCGTCCCGTGGTCACTCGGTGAATCTACGTCGTCACCCGGGCCCCGGTCACTCATCGCTTCGGCGTTGACGGGTCGCCGCCGGCTTCGACCTGTGAAGACCGGTCGGCGGGGTCGTGCGTGGCATCGATCATTCCATGTACCCGAGGTCCGCGAGGCGTTCCTCGACGACCGCCTCTCGTTCCGCGTCGTCGTCGGTCCGGAGGTGGACCTCCGGGAGTTCGCCCGGATCGAGCACTGACGGCTCGACGTCGTCGTCGAGCAGGTCGACCCTGGCCTCGCCGTCGAAATCCGGGGAGACGGAGTGGCCGAGCGCGGTCATCACGGTCGGGAGCACGTCGACGATGGACATGTCCTCGACGGACTCCCCCTGGAACAGCGGCCCGTCGCCGACGAAGATTCCCCTGTAGCGGTGCTCGAAGCTCGTCGTCGGACTGGTGACGCCGCCCTGGGGCGACCAGGCCCGGAGCGGGTGGTGGCCGGGCGCCGGGCGGGCGATCACGTCGGGGGCGTGGGGGCCGGGATCGTTGTACGCCTCCTCCGGCAGGAGGACGTCTCGGAAGACGGCGTTCCCCTCCTCGTCGGCGAGGTTCTTGAGCCCGTCGCGGATCGTCTCGCGGAGGGAGTCGGGGTCCTCGACGGTGGGCGAGTCGAACCGGTCGTCGTTGAGGTAGATCGTGGCGTAGCGGAGCTGCCAGGCCGTCGACCGGGGGTAGTCGGGGTCGGGCCGGGTCGCCGTCTGGAGCGAGGTCCCCCAGTCGAGGCCCAGGATGCGGTTGTGGACCCGTCGCATCGCGCCGTACAGCAGGTCCGACCGCTTGGCGACCGCCATCGCCACGTCGATCGCGACCTCCGAGGCCGAGGGGAGCCCCTCGGACTGCTGTTCGACGAGGTAGCCCTCGTCACGGAGCCAGTCGGAGATGTGGATCGTCCTGTGTTTCTGCTCGAACCCGTGGTCGCTCATCAGGACGACGTTGTCGGCGAAGGCCGACAGCTGTTCGGCCCACTCGTCGACGTGGGTCAGGAGCTTCGTGTAGAACTCTCGGCGCTGGGCGTCGGTGTTGAGCGTTCCGAGGAGGTGTCCGGCCCAGTCCGGCGTCGAGAAGAGGACGAACCCCACGTCGGGGTCGTGGGCCTCGAACGCCTGGGCCGCGAACCGTCCCCGGGCCTCCGAGATGTCGATGACGTGCTGGAGGTACCGCTGGGGGCTGGCCTTGAGCTTGGGGTTGTGACTGAGGACGTAGTCGTCGTAGGCGTCCAGCGACTTCAGTTCGTCCGGGACCGCCGACTCCTTGTCCTTGGCGTCGAACGCGGAGACGACGTAGGTGTTCTCGCCCTGCGGGATGCGGTCGGTCGAGGCCGGGAGGTTGATGAAGATGCCGTCGTCGAAGAAGTCGCAGATCGCCGGGTCGTCGGTCGTCGTCTTCACTGATCGGGTCGAGTAGTCGGCGTCCTGGGCCATCATGTCGCAGACGCCGTGACTTCCGGGGTCTTTCCCGGTGGCGAAGGACGTCCACGCCGGGAAGGTCGTCGGCGTGTCGACGCTCATCAGGTCGCCGGAGACCCCCCGCTCTCTCGCCTGGTCGAAGTAGTCGAGCTCGATGTCGAACCGATCCAACATGTTGTAGGAGAGGCCATCGAGTCCGATGATGAGGAGGTCCATTAGGGACCAGTTTTTCGGGCGCTGTTATGTGGCTTGTGTTTGAATCGCTCGCGGACGGGGGACTCCGCCCCCGTCACCGCCGGGTCACATGTACCCGAGGTCCCGGAGCCGGTCGGCGGTCGCGGCGTCGACCTCCGGAGTGGCGCTGCCGTCGCCGAGGCGGTCGGCGAACCCGGAGAGCGGCTCCGAGAACAGTTCCGACTCGTAGGGCTCGATTTCGAACGCCTCGTCGACGCGCTCCTCCCAGCTCGCACGGTCGGCATCGAGCCGGTACACCTCCTGACCCCCGTTCCCGTCCCAGACGTACTTCCGGTCGCCGTCGTAGACACACCGGAGGGCGCGGTTCGTCTCCGCGGAAACCCGGTCCATGCGGTGGAGCTTGCCGCTGTACCCCGCGCGTTCGGCCGGAATCCGCTCGCGCCCCACGTCGGGGACCTCGCCCCCTGCCAGCCCGACGACGAGGTCCCCCAGCGACAGGTGTGAGACGTACTCCCGGACCCGACCGACCGACTCCGGGGCGTTCACCACCACCTGCGGGACGTGCAACAGCGCTTCCGAGAGGCTGCTCGCGACGTGACCCCACTGTCCGTCGTCGCTCTCGTGGCCGAGGTTGTCGCCGTGGTCGGCCGTGATCACGAACGTCGTCTCGCGGTCGGTCGCTGCCTGCACCGCGTCGACGAACGAACAGACGACCCGGTCGAGGTAGTCGATCGAGGCCCCGTAGAGCCCTCGATACCGCTCGATGAGCCGCTCGTCGCCCACGTCGAGGACGTCCGCCCAGCTCTCGGTCTCGGAGGTCCAGTCGAGGGGGGCCTCGTGGAGGTCGCGGTCGAACCCGACGATGTGCCGGAGCGGGCCGTGTGCGTCCATCAGGTTCGCGAAGAGGAAAAACGGCTCCGGGCCGTCCCCGATCATCGACCGTGCCCGCCGGGTGATCGACTTCGCGCCGTCGTCGAGCGGCTTCGGGATCGGCAGCCGCGCGGTGACGTCGTCGAACTGGACGAGCGCCCCGTTGGCGAGGCTCTGGAGCGGGTGGTCGTGAGCCAGCGCCGCCCGGAGGAAGGCGACCTGCTTGCCGAGCCCCTCGCGCTCGCAGCGCTGTCCGAACTGGCCGACGTGGATCCCCTCGGGGAACCGCCGGTCCGGGGAGACGTCGGAGAACTCGTCGAACATGCCGTCGAAGCCGAACGCCGAACTCGCCCAGACGTTCGCCGAGACGCCCAGGGTCCGGTAGCCGTCGAGCGCCCCCATGAACGTGTCCTCGCGCGCCAGCCCCGAGAAGTCGCGGTGGTAGGCGTGGATCCCGTTGTCCGAGGGGAGGTCGCCCGTGAACATGCTCGCGTGGCTGGAGACGCTCCAGGAACTCACCGCCCGACACTGGTCGTAGACGACGTCGGCCCGGTCCTGTAACCGCGGGGCGTACCGGTTGAAGTAGTCCTTTCGGACCGTGTCGAGACAGAGGAGCACGACGTTTCGCATAGATAGGGGAGTCGAGGTGGGGACGGTTGATATGCCCTTCGAGAGTTCGGACGCTCACGGGTCTGGGGGACGGGATCGGGGACTCGACCGCACCGGTCCCCACACCAGCCGCCGGGTCCGACCGTCCCCGACTCAGAGGTAGCCGAGGTTGCGGAGGCGGTCCGCGGTCGCCTCGTCGACGTCGAGGTCGTCGGCCGCGGCGCGGGCCTCTCGCTTGTACTCGCCGAGGGGCACGTCGAAGAACTCCCGTTCGTAGGCCGCGACGTCGACGTCCTCCGCGGCGAGTTCCTCCCAGTTCGGCCGATCGGGGTCGAGACGCTTTCGCTCCCGGACCCCGGAGGAGTCCCAGACGTACTTGTCGGTGCCCTGGTAAACGACGCGGATCATGCGGTCCCACCGCTCGCGCTCCTCGTCGCTCGCGGCCGCGGCCATGTTGGAGCCGATCCGTTCGGCCGGAATCCGGTCCCGGGTGACCGTCGGGACCTCATTGTTCGCCAGCCCGACGACGAGGTCGCCAAGCGCGAGATGGGAGACGTAGTCGGTGCGTTCGCCGACCGTTTCGGGCGCGTTCACGACGATCTGTGGGACGTGCAACAGCCCCTCGGTCAGCGGTCCCTTGTGGGCCATGAGGTAGTCGTCGGCCTCGAAGCCCATGTTCTCGCCGTGGTCGGCCGTGATCACGAACGTCGTCTCGCGGTCGGTCGCCGCCTGCACCGCGTCGATGAACTCGCTCACCTGCCGATCGAGGTAGTCGATCGAGGCGGCGTACAGCCCGCGGGTGTTCTCGACGTCCGCCTCGTGGCCCTCGATCCCCTCGGTGTTCACGGCGTGGGTGCTGAACTCCCCGGAGTGCCAGGACAGCGGCGCGTCGTGGAACTCCCGATCGTAGCCCCGGACGTGGGTCAGCGGGCTGTGGGCGTCCATGAAGTTGGTGAAACAGACGAACGGCTCTTGGGACTCCCGGGCGAGCCGGGTCGCCTCGCGGGCGACGATCTTCGCCCCGTCGTCGAGCGGGTTCGGGACCGGCCACTCGTCGAAGCGGTGTTTGAGCTCCGCGAGGACGCCGTTGGCGAGGCTGTGGAGCGGGTGGTCGTCGTCGAGGGCCGCCCGGACGAAGGCGGCGTATCGGTCGAGCCCGCGTTCGTCGCACTGCTGTCCCCACTGCTCGACGTCCATGCCCTCGGGGAACCGCCGGTCGGCGGAGATGCTCACGTACTCGTCGAACATGCCGTCGAAGCCGAACGCCGAACTCGCGTAGACGTTCGCGCTGGCGCCGACCGCACGGTGGTCGGGGAGCCGACCGAGGAACGTGTCCTCCCGGGTCAGCCCGGAGAAGTCCCGGTTGTACACGTGGATGCCGTGCTGGTGGGGGAGCTCCCCGGTCATCATCGTCGCGTGGCTGGGGACGCTCCACCCGCTGCCGGCCCGGCACTGGGCGAACTCCACGTCGGCCCGCTCGCGGAGGCGGGGGGCATACTCGTCGAAGTAGTCCTTCCGGACGGTGTCGAGACAGACGAGGACGACGTTACGCATTGGGTGGACGATGGCAAGCGACTGTGATGTGTGTTTCGCGTGTGATCCGCGACGACACGGGGGAGGCGACCTTCGATGCAGCAGCACGGAACCGATCGAGGGCGACGAGCGGACAGGCCGGCGGACCCGGCGGAGCGACACGTATAAGGGCCGGATCGTCGGATTGGGGATGATGAGCTCGTTGCTGGTCACGGTCGACGCGCTCCGGGCGTCCCACCTCGCCCAGTACGGCTACGACCGCGACACCTTCCCCGTTCTCGACGAGCTGCTGGACGCCGGAGGGACCCACTTCCGGGCGGCCTTCGCCAACGGCACCAACACCAAGATCTCGCTGCCCTCGATCCTCTGTTCCCAGTACATCGCCGGGGACGCGATCCAGGAGGGACCGACGGTCGCCTCGGCGCTCCCGGAGTCGGTCAGCACCGCCGGCATCCACTCGAACACCTACTTCGGCGGCGTCGGCACGGACGTACCCGGGTTCGACACCTTCGAGGACTTCGGCGTCTCCGGGACCGACGGCGCGAGTCAGGGCCCAGCCCGCAAGCGCCTGTTCCGGCGGGCCATGGACGCCGTACGCCCGGCCGTCGAGCGCCTGGGCGTCCGGCCGGCCGCCGAGCGGGTCCAGCAGGCGATCTTTCCGGCGTCGATGATCCACGAGTTCTCCGTCTACGAGGACGCAGAGACGACGACCGACCGGGCGCTCGCCTGGCTCGACGGCGTCGACGGCGAGTTCTTCCTCTGGGTCCACTACATGGACCCCCACCGACCGTACGGCATGGACCTCGACGACCCGGCCTACACCCGCCCGGCCGACGAGAGCGAAATCGCCGACCTCATGTCGACCGCGGGCGTCCAGCCCGACTCGCTCACCGACGAGCAACGACGCCGGATCGTCGACCTGTACGACTCCGACGTCCGGTACACGGCGACCCACGTGAGCCGGCTGTTCGACGGGCTCCGGGAGGACGGCCGGTGGGACGATCTGGACGTGATCCTCACCGCCGACCACGGCGAGGAGTTCGGCGACCACGGGTCGTACTTCCACCGGAACCGCCCGTACGACGAACTGATCCACGTGCCGCTGGCCGTCAAGCGCGGCGACGGCGGCGCGGACGGCGACGGGGCCCCCGCAACCGTCGACGGGCAGCGCGAACTCCTCGACGTCGCTCCCACGATCTGTTCGTTCCACGGCGTCTCGGCGCCGCCGGCGTTCGAGGGGGAGCCGCTGTTCGAGGGCGGTCCCCGGACGGTGCGTGCGACCGGGTCATTCAACGACGACGTTCAGGTCGTCGCCGCCCGCGACGACGGCTGGAAGTACATCGCCGTCGGCGACGACAGGGAGGAACTGTACGACCTCTCGGCCGACCCCGGAGAGCAGGCGGATCGCGCGGCGGAGGACCCGGAACGCTGTGAACAGTTTCGGGACGCGATCCCGCGACACCTCTTCGAGGCTCGGTCCGGCCGGCGGCCGGACGCCGAGGACGTCGACGAGGACGTCGCCCAGCGGCTCGAAGAACTCGGGTACATGGAGTGAGTCGGTCGGCGTCTGCCGTCCCTTCCCGGGCGCCTCTCGCCTGTCACCGGACCGCGTCGTAGATAGCTGCGACCCGCTCGACGACGTCCGCCCAAGACGACAGGGGCTCGCTCGGCGCCGGACGGTCGACCGCCTCGCGGACGCCCCCGGCGATGGCGGAGTCGGCGTCGCCGAGGGTCGCGCCGTCGAGGTCGATGCCCACGCAGTCCGCGCGGTCGGCCCAGTCGACCAGGGCGCCCGCCTCCCGGACGACACAGGGCGTCCCGGCGGCCAGCGCCTCCGCGACGGTAATGCCGTAGGCCTCGAACGACGACAGCGCCAGGAAGGCCGCGGCGCCGGCGTACAGGCCGGGGAGGTCGTCGTCCGGGACGTACCCGGCGAAGTTCACCCGGTCGGCGACGCCCGCCTCGCGGGCGATCCGCCGGAGGTCGTCGTCGAACGGGCCGGTTCCGGCCACCACGAGGTCGTACTCGGGGAGGGCCGCGAGCGCCCGGATCGCGTGCTGGACGCCCTTGTACCGCTCCAGCCGGCCGACCGAGAGGAGGTAGGGGCGGTCGCCCGGTCCCGTCGCCGGCTCCGCCGCCCGGAAGCGGTCGACGTCGACGCCGTTGGGGACGACCCGCGCGGGCAGGCCGAAGTCGGCGGCGAGCCGGCGGGCCTCCCAGTCCGACACTGCGAGCACTGCGTCGGCGCGGTGGAGCGCCCACCCGCCGACCGGGCGGTACAGCGAGAGCAGGCGGTCGCGGAACCCCGAGGCGCTGCCGCCGTGGTAGTGGGGCGTGGCGACGAGGGGCACGTCGCCGAGGCGCTCGACGGCGGCGGCCGCAAACGTCAGCGGCAGGGAGTGGTAGTTGTGGGCGTGAACCAGGTCCGGGTCGACTCGTTCGACCGCCCGGACCACCCCGGGCGCGACGTGGAAAGCCCCGCCGGGCGCGAGCGCGCGGACCCGCCGGACCCGTACCCCGTCGAGGCGCTCGCGGGGCGGGAGCCGGCGGCCGTCGGCGTGGGTCCCCCGGTCGGCGCTGACGACGACGACCTCGTGGCCCCGGTTGGCAAAGCGGATCGCCAGTTCCGCGACGTGGGTCTCGACGCCCCCGGTGTGGGGCCGGTAGCGCGAGGTGACGTAGCAGACCTTCATCGCGGACTCACTCGAAGGCCTCGCGCGACTCGCGGTCGACGGTCCAGGTGCCGTCACCCGCCCCGCCGGTCAGCAGGTCGATCGACGCGAGCCACAGCGACACCTGCGAGTCGAGTACCGCGTAGGGCGCCCCCAGCGGGCCGAGGGCGTCGCGCTGACCGAGCCAGACGTACGCCGCGACCGCGGCCGGGAGCGCCAGCCCGACGGGACCGGCGACGAGCAGCGCCGCGAGCGTGGCGAGGCCGACGCCGGCGGCGATCAGCCACGGCGAGACGACCATGAACCACCAGTTCATCGGGAGCACCAGGCGACCGTAGGCGCCGTACCGGCCGAGCATGTCGCCGTTGCGCGCGAGCATCTGGAGCAGGCCCTTCGCCCGCCGGTCCTTCCGGGTGCGACGCGCGCGAAACGAGGAAACGCCGGACTCGACGAAGCGCATGGCGGGGTCCATCACCACCCGCTTGCCGGTCCGCCGGATCGCCATCGCGAGGGCGGTGTCGTCGGCGACGGCGTCAGTCGGGACGGGGACGTAGTCGTCCCGCCGGAAGGCCACACAGGGGCCGTGGACGATGAACGTCGAGTCGAGGCGCGACTCGACGGCCTGGACCAGCGTGAGCAGGTCGCGGTAGTCCGTCTCGACGGCGCTGTCGCCGAGCACCTCGGTCTGTCGCCCGGTGACGACGCCGATGGAGGGGTCCGCGAGCGTGGCGACGGCCTCACAAAGCACCCCCGGATCGAGCGTCGAGTCGGCGTCGGTCCGGAAGACGACCTCGCCGGTCGCGTTGGCGACGGCCTCGTTGACGGACGCAGCGACCCCGCGGCGCTCGTCGTCATGGAGGACAGTCAGTTCCGGCGCCTCGCGGTCGGCGAAAAACTCCCGGGCGACGGCGACGGTGTCGTCGTCGCTCGCGTCCGCGAGGATCACCTCCACCTTCTCCATCGGGTAGTCGAGCGCGACGAGGTCCGCCAGTTTGGTGTCGATGATCGACGCCTCGTTGTAGGTGGGGACGACGACACTGACGGTCGGTTCGGCGGGGCGCTTCTCGGCGGGGACGCCCTCGGGGTCGAACACGGCGTACAGGAGGAGGTACAGGAGATACGGCAGGGCGGTGAGCGCCGCGAGGACCCCGGTCGCGGCGAGCAGCCTGGTCGCGAGCCGTCGCATGGCCCCCCCTACTCCGACGGCCCCCAAAACCCCACCGATGGGACGGCTCGGTCGCCCCCACTGCAGCAGCGGGCGCCATCGATCCTGGACCAGACCGACGCCGAGTGCCAGTGCGGCGGGCGTGCCAGCGGCCCCTCGCGCCGCCCCGCGGGCGCGAGACGGTCCCAGTGAGAAGCGCTTTTAGGGCGGCCACGTGGACGTACCGACGATGGACCGCGACGACGTCTGCGTGCTGTTGCCGACCCTCGACGAGGCCGAAACCATCGGCGAGGTCGTCGAGGGGTACCGCGATGCCGGCTTCGGGTCGGTCCTCGTGATCGACGGCGGGTCGAGCGACGACACCCAGGCGGCGGCGGCGGCGGCCGGCGCACGCGTCGTCGAACAGTCGGGACGCGGGAAAGGACAGGCGGTTAGGGAGGCGGTCGACGAGTACGTCGAGGCACCGTACGTCCTGATGGCCGACGGCGACGGGACCTACCGACCCGAGGACGCCGACGCGATGCTCGAACCGCTGGAAGAGGGCCACGAACACGTGATCGGGGACCGCTTCGCCGACATGCGTTCCGGGTCGATGTCGCTGCTCAACCGGGTCGGCAACCGCCTCATCAACTGGGCGTTCGCGCACATCCACGGCGAGGACTACGGCGACATCCTCTCGGGGTATCGGGCCTTCACCCGCGAGTCGTTCGAGCGGATGACGCTGACCGCCGACGGCTTCGGCGTCGAAACCGAGATGGCAGTCGAGTGTGCGAAACGAGGGATCGACCTGGCGGTGGTGCCGATCACCTACCTGCCCCGTCCCTCGGGGTCGAACACCAACCTGAGCCCGTTCCGGGACGGCGGCATCATCATCCTCGAAATCTACCGGCGGGCGAAGACGAACAACCCCCTGTTTTACTTCGGCAGCGTCGGCCTCACCTCGACCTCGGTGGGGTTCGGGCTGGCCATCTACGTCGCCTACGAGTGGATCGTCGCCCGGGTGTCCCACGAGGTGCTCGCGGTCGTCGCGGCCTTCGCCGTGCTGATCGGGATCCAACTGCTGATCTTCGGCGTCCTCTCGGATCTGATCCTGACGCTCCACCGGGAGACGCTCAAGCGCCTCGACGACGAGTAGCCGCGGCCGGAGTCGGACACGGGGGAGAGCACCGGACCCCGGGGCACCGCTAGAACGGCAACAGCGCCCTGAGCTGACCGAGGATGCCGCGTCCGGTCGACGCACGATGCTCCTCGAAGACGGGGTGGAGCGCGTCGAGCAGTTCCGTCTTGGTGTCGAACTGTTCGATCGCCACCGCGTCGAGGGCGTCGGCAAGCGCGAGGGTGTGCCCACTCGCGTCCGAGGGGATCTCGCTGTCGCCGAGTTCCCGCTCTAGCTCCGCGGCAGTCGCCGGAAACTCGACCGACGCCTCCTGGAGCCGGGCGTCGAGTGCGGCGATGCCGAACTCGATCGTCTCCGGATCGTCGGATCCCTGCTGTGGTGGCCTGACTGCCATCCCGGATCCGTACGAATTGCACCCCTGAAAAACCCCGGTGTTACCGACACCGAAGGGCCGAAGGGGGCCTCCCCAGGTCGACCACCGCCGTTTCGCTCCGTGGCTGTTATCCCTCCATCGCCCCTCGGGGCGGGTATGACCGAGTACACCACGGTTTCGATCCCGAAGGACCTGGCCGAGCGCGTCGAGGAGACAATCGAGGGGACGAGCTTCTCCAGCACGAGCGACCTCGTCCGGTTTCTGCTCCGGAGCATCGTCATCCAGCACCAGAAACAGGGGGAGCTCTCGGAGGCCGAGTTCGACGAGATCACCGCCCAGTTGCAGGACCTGGGCTACCTGGAGTGAGCCGCCGAGAACAGTAGCGAAACCGGGCCGCCGGAAGCCGTCCCGTCACCCGGTCAGCGTCTCCCGCGGGGGTTCGGCGTCGAGGACGTCGAGGTCGAGTCGTCCCCCACCCCGGTCGAACGCCCGGAGGGACTCCCAGGGCGGAACCGCGACGAGCACCACCGCGGCGTGTTCGTCGCGCTCGGTCGTGTGCGCCGGCCCCTGGGGGTGCGAGACGAAGCGCGCCCGGCCCCGGCCGGCGGGCGTCCCGAGGTCCATCCCGAAGACGGCTGACACCGAGCCGCCGGCCTCGGGCATGTAGAAGTGGGTCAACACGGGCGTCTCGTCGGGGACCTCCAGGTCGGCGTCGAACTCGCCGGCCGGAGTCGGCGCGACGACGACCGTCACCGGCTCCGGTTCGGCCTCGGCGGCCATGTCGAGGAGCACCT